>JGI24158J21664_10000543_pt1 | contig 35476 bp, 24 predicted proteins | sample Ectturendosymbi3_FD_21664 | JGI IMG/M metagenome (IMG submission 21664) | reverse complement strand
TCTGAATGAAGATAATAAATGAATGATTGTGCAATGTGCAACTTTTTCCAAAAGTCTGAATCCTCGAAATATCAATAAAAGCGTTTCGGATATCCGGATCCGCATCCGGTTCCCGTTTCAAAGCAGATTTTGGATATCCGTATCCGGTTGCAAACTCACTATCCAGCCGGATATCCAACTGGCAAACCGGATAGTGATCATCTCTGGTAGACATGCATGTACAAATATATGATCTGATGTTACAGTAGTCATGCAAACAAAAACAATTTCACTAACTGTTGTTTCATTTAGGGTAGGCAAATAAAAATCCGCCAGTTGTCCTTATTTTTGGTTCTAGTTCGATGGTAGACCTCATTATTATTGCTGTTGCGTGGAGGGTCGAACATACGACCCTCTCTTCAGGTGGCTCAAGGCGATGCAGCATTGTGGCTATAGCATATCCCAAAAGAGCAATTTTATAGTCATTCTTAATGCATGGAGTTGGATGCCAGTGCAAACTGTTTTTTAGGGATTAGAAATGCAATAATGTGCAACATAAGAACATTTTACTATTACCATGTCACAGATGTAGAACTAACTAGAAGCAACGTTCGAAACGCAAATGTTTAAATGTGTATAGTTGATTGATGAAAGTGAAGCGTAGCCTATAGCCGACCAATAAAATGATAAACAGGAACGCGTGTGCTGGAGCGCTGAATAACATTCGCAAATGAAGTAGTTTGGGGGCACAGTCAATATAAACTCTAACCAAATCGTGGTGCACTATTAATAATAGTGCATAGGCTAATAGTATTATATTATACATTTTTATCAAAGCACAGGCTCAGCTTGCAATTGCTTCAGAACAACGACCAACAATAGTTTTGGTACAACTCCTTAGCATTGTTACTCAGCAGCTATTGACAGACTTCCCAGACAGGCCGACGCCGTTCAGTGTCCAGTCCAGTATTATACAGACCAAGCCGAAAAATACAAAATAGAACACTTGTTGCTGTTGGGCAGGGTTGCCAACTTGTTTTTTTAAGGCAGTGTCTATTTTGCCGACAAGATGGCAGCAACAAAAGGCTTGGTAGAAAGGAAGTAAATGTAAGTAAAAGATAAACCTATAACCTAACCGTAGACCTAACCTAACCTAACACTAAGCTAACCTAATGCTAAGCTAACAGTAACGTAACCCTAACCTAACACTAAGGTAACGCTAACCTAACGCTAGCCTAATCCTAACCCTAACCTAAGAAACGACACAAACCCCTAAATGTAACACTTAAGCGGAGCCTGAAAAAAGCAAAGAAAAAAAATGAAAGTCGGCAAGGTGAGAGTAGTCAAACCGCAAACCATAGGCATAGCAGCTGTAACACCTAACCATTACACTACGTGCAGGATGGCGTTTTCTTGACAAAGTGACCTTTTGCTTGGTATTACGTCATCTCATGCCACGAGACGGAATCTTTGACTGCTGTGCTGGCACAATATTCTAGCCGATCTGTTGCTGCCAGAGTATCGCCGGTAAAATAGACACTACCTTTTTTTAAAACCAGATTTTGACATTCTAGCTTTTTTTGACGTGCTTGGCTTTTTTCAAAAAATCAAAAAATCTTGCACAGTCTGGATTTTTCTGGCTTTTTTCTGTTGGAAAGACTTGACCCTGAAAAAGGATTGCCAGAGCTGTGTACAGTATTCAAAATTACATATTTATTTTGACAAGGATCTATGACCATGCAGGGTCAGGGTGCGAATCCCATCTTCCGTGTAAATTTTGGTTCCAAATTCCTGTCTAAATCTTATGGATGATTATAGTGTTTATCCAAAAGACTTACGCGTGATATGGTGGACAATAACTGTGTTTTGTTGATTGGACAAATGAGGTATTTTCAGGCAATGCCAGTAGGTTATACCTCCAGATAGGCTACAGTAGCAAAATTTTAGGTCGATTTGAGAAAGTAAAAAATAGTGCAGGAGAAAGAGCTTTTGATAAGGTTTTACTAAAGTCTACACACTGTCTTGCCTAGCATTGCCAATTTCAAATGCAGATGGAACATATTTTCTCAACTGTCACTTTAACAAAAACCACATTAAGGAATGGAATGAAGNGTAGGATGTTAGATGCATTTGATTGTTATGCATAAAAACGAATCTCAGTTTTGGAAAAAAATGTTGGTAAGATTGCAACTCCNAAAAATNCTAGATTTATTTCATAAGAAAAAATGTTATGTAAGACAATGTAATCTAGGGAGAAGAAAATTCTTTGAAGATTTGAACTTNNANCTTCATTGGTGACTCTGATAAGTTGTAACACAGTATACATCTTGAATTTGCTATTTGGCTTTTTTTGCTCTTTTTGGAAGAGGTCTGCCTTTTTAGGTGAAGACAGGTTGTCAATAGGGTTGTCAGATGGCCAGTATTTTGCCGGCCTGATTGGTATTTTATTGCTAATTTAGTAGAGACTAGTGAAATACCACTATTTTGAAAATCAGTGCCTGAAGCTGGTATTTTGAAAATAAATAATTTGCCGTAAAAAAGAACTAACACCAAATTTCTCAAATTATAATGACTCGAGTAGTGAATCTTGTCAGGGACATGTTATTTTCCACAAAAATAAATTCATGAAAACATTTAATTTTAATGAACAGCATTTGATGTTCTTTCATGGTGTCATGCCTTTTCACTCACCATTTTTGAAAAATATTATTATGTATATGGTGATTGCAGTTTATTAATGTGGTGATGATATCACACAACAATCTCCTTTTATTCTTGTAAGTTTACTATCTGGTTTCTTTTGAATTAATTTAGTTTTATTTAACAATAGATTAAAGCTATACTTTAATTTTCTGTGTTGTTTTTATCAAAACGGTTACCAAAATTTGGTGAAAAAACTTATGTGGGAATCTTTATATTGTAATCATGTGACCAACTGCACAAGTACATTTTATGCGTGCTACTTATATGTTTATTGTTTGTTATATGGTTAGTTCGTGACTTTTGCATGTTGTAGTTTTGCTGTGATTCTACAAAGTTGACCATGCTGTCGTCTGTTTCCAAATTCGTACAATGTGGGCTTCACATGTCAACAAAAAGTTGTGTTAACAAGGTTGTAGGTAAGTTTTTGTGAGCGGTCTGATTGAGCAGATATCTACTTTGCTTACTGCTTTGGCTGCCCTTTGCCTAACCTGTGCTGCTAATTTAAGAATTGCCAGTTTAAATGCATTATTTGTTGCCTACTTGCAGCACAAACATGACTTGACTTACACTTTGAACACAGTGAAACCTTTAAAATATTATGTGATTCTGTTTTCTTGTGAGGTGGGGTTGCCTACAAGCAGTATGAAGTCAAACTATACCTTGAGCTTGTTTAATTGTCTTGCAAAAAGTTCATATCATATAATCTGAAAATTATATATCATTTGGTAATTGCTGAACAGCATTTATGTAATTACTGCAAGTCCTTTTTTTCAGTAATAAAGGTGCAACACAGTTTGAATACATTTGTAATAAGCAGCACCAGCAAACTCAAAGTGAACTTGACTAATATCCAAATGTTCACCTAAAATTTGTGTAAGGTGTAGTTTTATAAATGGTTAATCATATGCATATCAAGACATTTAAAGAAAAAAGCTTGTGCTATCAATGTTATACCTTGATTATTGCTTTAGAATGACCAAAACCTTTAATTGTGCTGATGTGCTGGCTTTACAGAAAAACAATCTTATGGATTTTATGTTAGTGCTTTCTGAAGATTACTTTATTGATTCTTACATTGTGTTAAGATTTTCCATAAAGAAATCACTGCAAATTCCATCTGAAGCATTATTGTCATAGAAAAATTTTTTTATATTGGAATTGCCAAGTGTTCGGGAATACAAGTGTAACTGGAATACAAGTGTTTGCAGGATTTTTTTCACACTGTTCGAATTCGTGTTTTTTCAGTTATTGGTGGAGGTTTGATGGGTTCTGGCATTGCCCAAGTTGCAGCTACTACGGGACATCGAGTCACAGTTGTTGATATTGATGAAAACTTACTTAAAAATACAAAAAACATCATCAGCAAAAGCTTTGACAGAATTGTGAAGAAGAAATATTCAGAGAGCCCAGAGGTGAATGTTGTCATGCATGCAACTGTTTGAGTACTTACACATCACCCATTATGTACAGGGTTGTTGTAAAAAAACCCACATGGGTTTTTTTGAAAAAGCCCATTTAAAAAAACCCACCAAAGAACCCACTCTTTACTTTTCCTTTGAAAAATCTACAAAGAAGTAAAAAATAAAAAAGCAGGACACTTGTGCAGTTAACTAAATTTTATTTAATCAAACAATTAACAAACAGCAACAAAATTTAAAGGACTTGAAAAAAAGAGAAGACTAAATCTAACAGTTTGTGTAAAATCTAATGGTTATCTTCTTCAGCTCTGCACAATCGGTAACCAATTTTTCTGCCTTCTCTGCATCTAAACTTCTCATGATTTTGGACCATACCAAATCAAGCCTTACCACTTAGGAGTGAACTGACCAACAACGCTATGAAAACAAACATGGGGTACATTTTTTTCCCCTCAATTTTGAATGCCATAGTAGGTATAACAAGTTACTATTGTGTAATTCTGAAAATGGTGATATTGCATGATGCAATAAAAACAATTCAGAATGGGGTTTTTCTGTTTTTCTTAAAAAAAGAACAAAATCTTGTTTCTTTTTTTGTCTTTAAAAAAANATAAAAACACAGGTGGGTTCGGCTTTTTTGAAAANAACTTTTTCTCAACCCTGATTATGTATTGTGCTTTCTAGAGCAGGGTTTCTCAACTGGTCTCAGTCTTGGAAGAACATTTTCCCATGGTCATTAAGTCGCGACCCACTTTTATAGAATACAAACCTAACAAATTTATTTCTAAAAAACAACTTTCAAAAACATATTTAAAAATGATATGTATGTAATTTTTTGAAAGAAACTGAGGAGGAACATGACAACTACATGTATAGAAGTTACTAAAATTGAATATGAAAACTGCATGAAATTAGACATTTTACTTCTCTTCGCTTTCACCAAATCTGTTTTTTGTGCAAGTCAATAAGACACTTGGGCATGTACTTCAGTTTTTTTCAGAGTTTCAAAGTCTCTGAAAGACACTTGGGCATGTGATGACGGTAGACAGTTGTCGACACTCAAAAACTATGAAAAATGTAAATAAACAGCACTAAGCTTCGAAAATCAAGCACTCACTGAGTATTGTAATACTAAACAAAGCTAACTAGACTGATTCAGTACAATAATGCATAATGCACAAATCTGATGCAATCACAGGACTGGAAATCAAAAATGGCATTTTTATTGGGCCATCTTATATTTTTACACACGACAGTAAAGAGAATGTTAAAGGCAAACGAATAGTGCTTATCGTGGCGGCAAGCTGCGCGCGATTTACGCGTGCCTTTCTCCCTATGTTTTGAGAGAAAAAAAAACGAACACAAAATGGTTTGTTTTTTAGAAGCTGCCCGCAACCCGCCCAGAACATACCCGCGATCAAACAGTCTGAGAATCGCTGTTCTAGGGTATATCTTCACTGACTATTTGAAATCAGACTGTAGATGCTTCTGCCAGAACTAAACTGTTTCAGTGTAATTTGGCCTACCAGCAATGGCATGACAGAAAGTGATTGTGAAAAACGGGATAGTAGATTCAAATTACTATGTTTCACATTTAACATTTCATCTTCTTGGTCAGAGGTTTGCAAACGGGAGGGTGTGGATTGAGAATATATTTTTTCCCTAACAATCACCAGCTACTCTGGTTATGAAAATTTTATTCCGCTTTTCAACATTTGTTGTTTAACAACATTCACGAATTTTCGTTCATTGTGCATGCTCCGCTCCGTCTCTAGTTAGTAAATGTTCTAGGCTTGCTTGCACGTTTTAAACATTTTTTCCACTTTGCGAATGTTGTTAAAAAGAATTGCATAACATACTTGATCGTTTTGTTCTAACCTTCTTCAGTCTTAGTTTTTCCGCGTGCAATTCAGACGTGTCAGTTTTGGAGATGGTTCAAATAAGATTTCGTTGATGCAACCAGAACTGAGGATAAAATCCATGGGAAATTTGGGAATCTGGAGCGGCAGTGCGACAATCACAGATTTAAATGAAATTTTGTGTAACGTTTTGGCAACGATGATTTCCACCTATTTGCGACATCACTGACTGCGGCACGCCACGCTCAAGAACTGTTTTGGCTCGTTTGCCTTGAAATCAAGGCTTGCTTCCTTAAGTTGAAAGACTAAGCAATTAATACTTCAAACTCAAAGAGAAACTTGTCAAAGCAGGCGATGCGACATACACAAAAAGGGGACGATTGAACAAGTCGCTGTTATCTCCGTATATTTGCATCAGTTATTACTGCGACAGATTTTTATTGCGTTGGGTGGTCACCGAAAACAATTTCGCTGGCGCCTCGTTTTGAATAATCTATTAAATCCCCTAAAAAATTGTCGGTAAAATTCCAATCGAAATCGTAACAACTCCAACTGGAATCGACTCCCATTTTCCGTCTGAGTCCGAATCTTGGTCGATCTATTGTTTCACCAGTACCTGGAACGCCTGTGGTGCGGGATGCACTGTCTCTGGAGCTTAATTTTAATGGTAAAGAGTCTGAAAAGAAGCACTGGGTAAGATCGAACATTAACTCTCCGAACAAATCCTATTACGTTTTGTTTTACCCGTAAACTGTGATTAAAACAAGCCCCACTTTGGTAGTTCTTTCATATATCCTAATGACAGTTCCGGATTAGCCGTTAGGCCTAACAAGGCACATACTCAAGAGCAGGGGTCGGCAACCTGAGGCTCCGGCGCCGCATGTGGCTTTTTTTCTTTAGCTCCTCTGAAGTTGCTCTCTTTGATTTGACAAAACTTGGAATTTAAATTTGCATTATGATTACTATTAGAATTAAGTTGAGTACAATTTAGCTTATGTCCATATGAAGTCCATGAAAAATAAAACGGTATCAACATTTTGTGACTCCTCACCGGTTATATCGGCTGGAAAATGAAGCAGAATGGCTCGTTTGTTAAAAAAGTTGCTGACCCCTGCTTTAGAGCAAGTTAAAAATCAAGGCCACAAAAAAAGACAAGCAACTGAAACTCAAGTTTCGTAGTTGATGAGGATTTTCTTGCATGTTTTACTTCTTGCGGTTGCCACGATTTAAGAATGTTGCCTGACACTTGTTTATTTGATTAACCTTTCAAGGCTCGCGTTTGGGTGTTACATAATTATTTGCAGGCAGTGGTATAGTGCCTGCCTGTCCCCGAAGAAGTAGCAAAATTGAATACCAAAGTAATTCCTTGTATTTGCAGGGATTACTCTGTGTCTAAGAACAAAAGTTCTTAATTCATTACACCGACACAGCGTAAATCGACAACCTCACCAACATTCCTGCGGGTTAAAATTGATTTATTCAGCTTTTGTAATTTTGTGTGAGTATACGGTTAGACCAATGTAGCCTACTACAACAACTGGTGGAAATGCGTTATTCCAACAAGATCACAACTCCGTTCTTCAGATAACACAAGAACAACGATCAACACAGCGCATGTGGCAGCGGGCTTGCATCACACCTCTTGCGAGGTAATTAAATGCGTAAAAATTGTTATGACATAAAAAGGGACTGTGGCATTCTTTCACGCAAAACAATCATGGCATATTTCGTGACGTGTATACGCTTGATGCTTGTTTTAGAACCCACAGACAGGCCGTTGCAGTTTTCAAATTTTAAACCATACTGTAATGGATATAAATCAGAAAAGATGAAGTCATTGCAAAACAGAAATCACAAAAAAACACTGTCGGGGTTTAGCTCAGAATTGTTGAAATGTCACAATCTGTCAAACTGCGGCATCGGGAGAGAGTATAGATTGGCGAAATGTTCTGTGTACGCTGTTCTTGACGAAATAGTGATTTGCCGTTGACGCCCGAAGATACGCTTCAGAGATCTCCTGTCCGAAACTTGTTGGCGGTTGGTTATTTGCGCATAAAAACAGTATATTCAACTTGATACTCAATTCGTATAGCTGACAAGAGAAAACAACCTGTTTTCCAACTTGGCCCCCGGAACAAACAAACAGGTTTTAAAAATAAACTAGCAGACAAAGAAAATGTTTTGTTGGCAACAGGCAAGTCATTGTCGTGCCTTAATAAATACAGAATATACTTTAAAGCTGACTGTTACAGAATTACAAATGATCAAAACTACCTGGCCAGCACAAATGTGCTTTTCAGCCTTCAGTAGATTTTAAAAATTCAAAGGGTTTTATCTCAGGTACCTCAGGTAGGTGGCGCAAAGGAGTGCTACTGTTGGGTTGCATATCTTAGTCTCATTTCTTCATAGGGGTAGGAATTTTAGAGTAGAAAATATCCATCTTAAAATGGGGTAGGTTAGTGCGAAAGAAGTGTTGAAATACCAGTATTAGTGCTTTCGTCTACCAGGTGACCTACTATGTTTGATCTACTTAATAATTTTTGGTAACGTCGCAATGTTTTTAAACTTTGTTGAGAGTAGTTTGCACTTACCTACCGCTGAGTGCGCAATGCAGTGCTGTATCATCCCGAGTGAAGCTAAATTTTGTAGAAAGGCGTTGCAAACGTTGTCGACGGGCCGCCAGAATTTAAACTTTCAGTTGCCTTACGCCCCGTATGTAAACAGCAAAAAATCGCCTTAGAGGAAACCCTACTCGATATAACCAAATGCCCGTACAGTATTTCGGGCCACTTATCGAATTTGCGCTGGGCCAGCAAAGCCCTAATCCGGCACTACCTGCACTATCTATGTTGCGCGTTTAATTCTGATTTAATCTTGGAAACAAGTGGTGGTTGAAGAGATACAAATATAAGGTCACAAAGCGCAAAACATAAACTGGAGTTGGTGTCTCAGAATTGTTTGCTTGAAAATTTTCATTTTTTTCCCAGATTTGTTCGNTTATTGGAACTTACAGATTGAAGCAGTCTTCTGCAAACCATATGCTGTGGGTCATTTCACGTGAAGACTGCAAATACTGTGCCAGCAACTGTCAAACGTTTGCTTTCGGNCCCAAAGGAAATATTATCTTCGTAATTTTGCGTTGCAGAAAAATGTGGTGCTGTCATCCTTGCTTTTTTTTGCTTGCCATCACTGTTGCTTTATTGCTTGCCATTTTATTGCAAGGCTGGAAAAGCTTTCGTTGATGAAGCTATGGAAAAGTTGTCGATTGACACAGACGCTGTCGCCGCCAGCCAAGATGCCGATTTGGTCGTCGAAGCTATTGTCGAGAACCTTGAAGTGAAACAAAAGTTGTTTAAAACGCTCGACACCTCGGTTCCACCGTAAGTTCAGTGTGGCTGTTGGCGCACGAGTGAATTTCCTGTAATCAAAACATCGCTCCGTCTGTATTTTTTTACAGAAATGTTATTTTTGCGTCCAACACATCGTCCCTATCGATACATGAAATAGCGAAAGCTACCAACCGACAAGACAAGTTAGTTGGTCTGTTTTGTAATTATCAGCTTTGCTTGCTTCAGTTTAAAACCAAACGATTGTGCAAAATATAAATAGGTTCGGTGGAGTCCATTTCTTCAACCCTGTTCCGATGATGAAACTTGTTGAAATCATAAAAACACCGCAAACCAGCGACGAAACGTTTCAGAGTCTGATAGCGTGGGGGAAGGCCATGGGGAAAAAAACCGTGGAATGCAAGGTACGAAAGATAAATAAACATGGTCAAATCTGTGCAGGTAAGGCCGAGGCTGTATAGTTTTGTGTTTGCAAATATTGCATAAAGCAGTGCGTAAATTCTTCTTTCGTGGAAGATGAAAGTTAAGTTAAGCCCATTCATCGGGATATAAACTTTTATTCGTCGTTCTGGGTGTAAGTTTCGTCGCAGTCCAGTGTGTGAAGTCATAGACGAGTTACGTCATGAATGACGTAACTGATGTTTTTCAAAGAAATTAGTTTATATCCAACAACAAGTTGAACGAAGCATGCCTTACTTGCCCTTGTGCGCAGTTTGGTGAGGAACTTTGTATATAATTGTAATGTCGGTTGAACAGCCTCTTTATAACTTTGTCTGGGGCTCAAGAGAAATTCAAGACCACACGTGAGTTTTTGCGCAACGAGGGGCTCGTCTTTATAGTGCTGATGTTCTGAAACCTTTCTTAACTTCAGTTGTCGTGAAACAGTTCGAAATCGGAAGATCTCTTTCATGCTTGTTTAGCGCCTGCTATACCCTCCGGATCATCAGATGGTGCATGCAATTCTGATTTTAGTAGATCTTTGCTTTAGGATTATGTGTTGTCGATTTTTCAAAAGGCGACACGGCCATGTCAGTCTCTGCATTGTTCAGGACACGCCCGGATTCATTGTCAACAGATTGCTCGTGCCATACATGATGGAGGCTGTGCGCCTTTACGAAAGGGGGGACGGGTCGAAGGAAGATATTGATGTCGCTATGAAGCTGGGGGCTGGTTATCCGATGGGTCCTTTCGAATTGCTTGACTACGTTGGCCTAGATACATGCAAGTTTATCATAGATGGTAAGGCGTGAGTTCCTTTAGCAAGTGTGCCGTATACTGCATCACTCGTTTCGCCATTTTAAACTGCCGAACTCAAGACTATTTAAACCTAAGGTTTTATTTGGTGCTTTCGATGTTGGCCGGAATTACCGAAGAGAATTATTACCTATAGCCGCGATCANGGGCNTAACGAGGTNAGATGGCGCCNGGGGCAAGAANNAANTTTGGCGNCCCCATGTTCGAACCTGATGTCTTTCAGATGCAAATTGACTGTATTGAAGAAAGTACTTGTGATATTTTGTTTGGACTTTTCGGCTCCCCCCCATGGTGACTCGGCTTCTGGGGAATTGTGCTTCCGTCGCCCCCCCCCTCGTTCCGCCCCTGGCCGCGATTCGATCCATCAACCTTTTGAATGTGAACAAGTACGTGGTGAGGTGCGCATTCCCACCTGTACTTTTCTAAATATTTGCTGTCCACTTTTTATGCAGGCTGGCATCAGCTTCACCCTGACGAACCACTGTTCCAACCCAGCCCACTTTTAACGAAACTAGTTGAAGATGGAAAATTCGGTCGGAAAACTGGATCTGGTTTCTATGACTACAAGAAATGAATTTTTTCTGACCGGGATTTAAACGTTTAACGTGATCGAAAAAATAAGGAAGCCGCTCATTCTCGCAATCATATGTGGGTCGTCGATCCAGATCCATTGCTTCGTTGAAACTATGCATCTTCGCGGCCTATTATATACCAGTCAATTTGGTGTTATAATAATATGGTGCAAATGCTATTGACCTTAATCTGCTTTTTTTCGATAACAACGAACGCAATTTTTTTTCTCTTTTCAAATGAGTTTTGGAGATATGTTATCGCAGCCATCGGCAGTTGTGCAGAAAAGTATGTCTCGATAAGATGCACTTCCCCAGAGCTTTGCGTAATGCACCGTGATGGTTTTTGCCAGAACTATGCAAAGTGCCTCCATTACAGAATAGCGGACGTAAGATACAAATTGCAAATTTATATTTTCTGAGTGATCTTTGAAACACGTCACGGGATCAACTGCTTTCTGCCAAGTGGCATTTGCGAGATCGTCTGTTATTCAAAACTGCTGCGAAACATTTAAGATACAAAATGTCAATCTTGCTTTCAGATCATCTTTCTGTGTATAAGAAGCAGAGGACACGCGTGCCAAAATAGCCGTGCAACCTCAATGCGCTGCGTTCAGGAAATAATAAAATTTAGTGAAAGCACCAATTACCGTTAGGGTGTTATCACGTTGCTTCTGCCCCTTTCTAGTCTCCATGTTCAGCAGCAGGACCATATTCAAAACTTTGTCACCACAAAACCTACTCTCAGACCATTTGCTATAATTCTACCTTTATGAAAATGGCTTTTAGCTAGTGACGGATTTATGCATAGGCCATGGCCTAGAGCCCCGCGTTTTGGAGGTCCCCGCGCAACTCTTTCCTATGACGACTTAATATTAACTATAAATTTGCGAAACTGCGCAGAGGCAAACTTCACAATTTAATTTGAAACGAGTGGAAATACAAATATCTACTCTAGACTCTTATCAGTACAGTAAGAACAGGACAATATTGTACATCTGGGCGTGAGATGAATACAGGTCGTCTGTATGAAAGCGGTTACAAAAAAAGAATGGCAAAGAAAAAAACGGTAGCCTACTTGATGTTCAACTTTTCACTGGCAAAAAGCTCGCAAGACTGCTAGACACTGCAAAACTCCGATGAAAAGCAATATTGTCATTACTGGCAGTGCCGTATCAGCCCAACTCCGCCCCCCAAAATGCTTCCAAGATCCCCCTAATGGTGATTTATAAAAAAAAGTTTTGCTATGCCACATCTCAAGGCCGAATGGATTTCAAAACAAATATTCTAATTGCAGATACAATTTGGCAAAACCTGGCCCGTAGCCAGGTTTTAAGGTTTGGGGGGGCAAAATTTCAATCATACGTTTGAAACAAATTTTTCTGAGCACAACAAAATTTGGGGTGCACAAAAAGGATTTGGGGGTAACTGCGCCCGAATGCCCTGCGGGCCTGGGCAGAAGGTACGTTTATTCATGCATTTATGTGATTCGAAGCCACAAACACAATTTACCACGTATTTCTGATGTAATGCACTCTTTTGGTGGTGTGGTCCTGGACGGAAAACTCATGGTCATGTCCCCACTTTTTAGGGCATATTTTTTCGGTTTTATTGTCTCAAACTATCGTGACTCTTATAAGGTCATGATTTCCCATTTCTTTTCGTTATCACAGGTGAAAAGTGGAGACAACAGATTTTTGCAACTTGTCAAAAATATTTTGCTTCAAAATCTCAAGTGTTACAAATACGGAATAAATTCGATAGACAGTGTTACAAAAACCTGTTTATAGAGGAATCAGACAGCTTGATTTCGTTCGCAGGTCATAAAGCTGCTGTTGCACTTCTGTTCCGAGAAACACGAGCTAACCGCTTTGAAATTGTTGAATCATGGGTCTGATTTGACCTCTCCGCTCTTTTCCCGTCGGTGAAAAATCGATTTTCGGGCCTTCTACGCGATGGCTATCAAAGTTTTTACTGAGTCGTATTTGCCCTGGATCATGACGTACACATGCGTCATCGAATTAACAATTCAGGGACGGATCCAGCCAGTACGGTTAGGGGGGGAGGGATTTTAAGTCTTATTTGGGTTCATACTGTATGTATACTTCACAACACTGCTGTGACAAAACAATGAATGGCAAAATGGCCTTGTATCGCGAATGATGTTTTCCGTAAAAAACTCATGGTGAACAGAGTTACGTTCGTAGGTTTTGTGTGGGGGAATCCCCTGCCCCCGGATCCGCCACTGTGCGCGTTGCATCAGAAAGGAGGCGTCCACATAAACGCCCAGCTTTTTCCACTTGTTGACAAAAACGTTTATTGCGCCGTATGCATATGTCCAATGCCACGAGCAGGATGACGTCAGCTCTGTTCAGTCTGCTGCCGGTCGAAAGCCGAACATTTTGGTGACATATTTTTATCGACCGAACGGAATTAACACCAACACTGGTAAAAGTTTTGAGCAAGGACCAACGAAACCCTTCATACACGTTCAGAGAATAAGTTGATATAGGATCGAAGAAACGAGAAACAAAACATTCTGTTCACAACGAACAAAAATTTCTACATCACATCATCGTAGTAAAAAATAACTTTGGCATTTGTAAAGATTTTATGCAGAACACCAAAATTTAAAACATGATGCACATATTGAACACGCAATAGCAAAATAAAGGTATGTCGGTTTCGCGAGAGATGTCGGAAAACGTTTCAAGTAACTCCACAAACATGGAAGGTAGTTCGGCAGGACCGTGCGAATAACAAGGCTATGGCAACACAGTACCAATGCCTTAAATTGCATCCTTAGTTTTCTTCCTTTAACTGTCGCATTTATTTCTGATGATGGCTTACACATAAGTCGAAACGTCGAATAAAACAATGTTTTCGATTATTGTGGCTGTTTTATTTGTCATAAGAAAGGCTATGGCTACTACGACAATAATTAAAGAACGTAATTAGAGTGGGGGGGAGGTTATGACGTTGACAGAAAACTCGGCAGGCGTCAAAGTTGCAGATGTTCAAACAGTCTTTATAGAATTCGCCTGTACAGGAGCTGTCCAATTTTGCTTCCTCAAATTTTTGTGTAATTGTATAAAGTAACTTTCCACGTGAGGAACGGTCTTGATTGCTTGCGAATAAGATGTGGTACCGTATTTAAGACCTCCCCCCTGTATGTTTGGGCTCCTTTGAACTGAAAACCAACTAGAAACAAGCATCGTTGGGTCAATGCTCATATGAAGGAAAGCATCAAACGCAGGTGGTCTCCACATTGCACCAGAATTCTTCTGCGGCGAAACCAAAAGAGCGAATAGAGAAAAATTAAGAAAGAAGACAAAAGGGTTGCAACAAGGCACAATAGCAAGGATAACAAAGTTGTAAAGCTTGGCCTAAAACAACGGAAATCTAAAAGCGATTTCTTAAATGTCAACCGGACTTTTCCCACTCTTCCAACTCCATACGGCCATCGAACCATCCCACTGTGAAAACAACAAAGTGGGGGTGAGTCGTCGAAGAACTCCCGAATAAATCTCACTTGTTAATCCTAGCAATGCTACTGGCGCTCTCAGCTACATTTCTCACCAGCACAATTATCGCTGGTATACAGTGAATGTTCCCTCGAAGGCGCGTGGAACCACCAGACCATTTGCGCAGTTAACTCTCATTCTCGCGCACTTGCAACATTCAAAATTTAATGTCGTATATAATCGCACAGCCTTTTCACCGCTTGTAACGCTTCACTGGTTGTGTGTCTGCATGGTTGAGCAATTGCATGCGCGCTGTACAATTTTCTTAGAGGGAACACTGCTGATACACCATCATCAATCATAATCACCATCCCGACCAACAAATGCCAAGACTTACTATTTCCGCAATAGATCAGAGTCGAATATATACCGCAGCCGAGGGCAGGTCGTGGTTTAGATTTTATAAAAGAAAAACAAGAACTACTTCTTGGTTTTTCTGTCATGTTCGTCACAGACACTGTCTTCGCATACTAGGAATCCGAATGAACAGTTACGAGTGGGACTTTTGAAAGTTCAGCGAATTGCTGTTCAATGTATTTGAAGTACTGCCAAACAAAGTCCTGCTAATCCCCATCAGCGCAGTGTGCACCATGCAACGGTGAGGCTGAAATACTGTGTTTACGAATTGAAACCAATTTGCTGATGCGTATTTCTAGAAAAAAAACAACAACCGATTCGGCAACACAGCTCGTTTCAGAGCAAGTGGCCTCACCGAGCTGGACACGAGTCGATGGTCGTACGGGTGCCAGGACACGTCCCTCACGCACTGTCTGTGCTTCCTCAGGTTGGACACGATCTCCCCGCTCAAGAGGTCGTATACTGCCACGTAAATGTCGTCATCACGCGTCACGTCATCAACTCCCACAAACACAGAGCGACGCAATGCAGCGCAACTTACTGATGACCTTCCCCGTAGAGCAGCCGGCGTAGATGTACTTGTTGCCAGTGGAGTGCATGGGGGAGAAGCGGGCCCGTATGAGGGTGTTCAGGACTCTGTGGCCCGTGTAGGTCCTCACCGAGGTGTCGCCAGGTAGAGTGCGTTTGCGCATGCGCGACTGGACTGTAGCGAGCAACAAAACATAACTTCCTTACAAACAAACATTTGCTACTGTTCATCAACATTGTTGTCCTCAAAAATAATAACAGAAATTATAGAAGGCCATTCCGAATTATCTGGGTGCGCGAACAGCTGCAATAAATTTGTTTCAAGTTGGTTTTGAAAAACCAAAAAATCACCTGTGATTCTGTTATGAAAAGGCGCCTCCGCCCCTGTTGTCCCCCTTTCAAAGGGGCAGGGGGCAATACCCCCGTCATTTCACCCTTTTCCCCCGTTTCTGAAATTACCTATGATGCTGTTGTGCAAGGGCTCCTGTGCCCCCGTCCGTCATGCACCCCCGTTCCGGCGTCCCTGTCTCTAAGAAATTCTATAATTGTCTTTTCAAATGATATTGTCACCTAGCAACGCATTAACGCAAACGGATCGCATGATACGACGATTGCCCCGTTTTCCCCAAGATCTTAGAATTCCGCGGGCGGCATTATTCGACCAAAATAATTTTATTGACAGTCAATGCTGGCCCTTTACATAACAACATCTCTGACTTGATTTTAGAGTCAGTTCGGTGCGAAGTGAAACAACGTCAAGAAACAGCAAAACACAATTAACGCCTTACATTGCCTCGGCACTCCCTGCCAGCGGTAGTCCCAGACCTGTCGACTGACTGATCTCTTCACGTTCTCGACCGCGTCATGTGACGAGAAGCGTCGGACATCCCATAACTTTATGGACTGGTCCTTGCTGTTGGAGATCAAATACCGCGTGTCTCCCTTAACACAAGAAGCACACAGTTGTTAAAGGTCTGCTCTGCCCTCTTGATTATGCTTTGTTCAGTACTTTGCTGTCAATGTAAGTGATGCCATCTTGATGCCCGGCCAGGCACCCGGCGGGCCTGGCGTCCTCATCAGAGAAGATCCGGCGATCCCACACTTTGACCAGTCCGTCGTCTCCGCCGGAATATATGATCTGCGACGACGAGTCGGCGAAGCAGACGGCGTTCGCGTCGTCCTCGTGAGCATTTATCTGCAGAAAGAAACATGAAGAGTGTTTTTTCAATAATTATACCCTCGTCGAGCGGCTGCCCAGAACACAACCGCCATTTTCCCCGTTCCACATTTGTAAAATGCTGTGGAAAATTTGTCCCAAGTGGCTAGAATTGCTCCAACATGGACCACGTGGCTCACTACCAACCGTAACTCACTTCAGAATGCCAAATTTTAAACTTAAATCGTGGTGTTCATGTTCATATCCAGCGCATATTACCTGACTAAGTCCTGGTCTAATGCAAATGAGAACTTGCTAAATGTTAAACATTCATATTACCTGCAAGATGAGTATGTCGATATCAGCTTTTCAACCAATCTCACTGCACTGCTTAAACGACAACTTAATAATCACATCGAATAGAAAAATACTGCTAAAAAGAATAACAATAATTGCTTTAAGCTACAAACAGAAGAAACTTGACATCAGGCAACACCACACCGGAACATACACGGAGAGTCCTTTTATCTCTGTTCATGTCGTAGATGTAAAGATCACCGTCATTTGACCTGAGAGAAGTTCAGCACTTATTGTAATGAATGTTAGTTTGAATGCAAAGAGTCACTGAAGACGCGTCTTACCCGCAGATGATTTCATCTCCTCCTGATGAGAATCGCAGTGAAAAAACCGCGAAGGTATGTTGGCCGGGACTGTAAGTTATACACATTGCATTTCAAAATCATAATTAACTTAATAACAACTTCATTCTACACAAGGGCGTGAACAATTCATAGTGAAAAAATTGCGAATCTCACAAGGCCTATGTGACCGACTTTTAATTGGTTTCAAATGCTTCTCGAAACCGATTCGTGAGTAGAATTGCATTTGCGCGTCCTCCGAAAACAAAGAGTTTCCTTCAGAACTTTTTCCAGAACAAAACGTGCCTTCTACTTTGCAGCACGTTCCGGAAACGTGCAGTGCGGAAATGCTGAGTTTGCTGTGTTGTGTTCTCGCACGGTTCTGTTGATGACGAGGCCTTCATGTGCTTTGAATGCAGGTGTTTGTCAACAATGACGTTAAAATTTCCCGGGTTTAAAATAAAAGCTTGAACATTTATTTACTCGGATAAAATGATAACAAATTATAAAGCTACCGCGTGCGCAACGGTGCAGAAAATACATTTATTGACGGTAGTTCGTCTGGAAAAACCGAAGCAATTTGAGGCCTCAACAAATTCGCCTTAAGACGTTTGCTGGGCAAGTAAGATAGGACAGATGAACTCGATTCGCCCCCTTCTTGTAAGGATCTAACTACCGCAACATAATATTTCTCACTTGAGATCAAGAGCACGGTGCACAGTCAGTTTTGGGTCTCCGCCATCATAGACCGAGCACAGATGCACTGAGAATTGAATCGGAATAGATGTTACGGAAAAAAGAAAAAAATGCATGAGGAACGGCCAGGGAAGGTNAAAAATAAAAGAAATGACGGAATTATGAAAAACAACGAAAAGTAAAACGTAACGTCCAACGAAGGTGGAGATGAAACAAAAACAACTAAAGGCAGTTATTCTCTGGGAATCGCGTTACGCGATTCGAAACATGCAAAGCTAGTTTCAGGCAGCGATACAGATTTTACCAGCTCTGATAAAATCACACACAATTTTTTAGCTTACATGTTTAGTTTTCAAATGCAAGCGCTTACGTCCGTTTGGCCAAGGCACGACGCCGCACCCGTGCCGCATATTATTGGCACCAAAAAACTAAATGACATTCTAAACCGCGGGTTCCCAACCTCTCTCTGACCATGCACCCCTTCAGAATTCCGACAGACGAGCATGTATCCCTAAAACTTCTCACAAGAAAATATTCGATCATGATTATTCATTGATATATTTAACAATAAGCATATGATGATTTTTGAAAATAACATTCACAGAGAAATGTATAAATATTTGGATATTATTATTATATATTTTTTCGTTTCTATTGCCGACCTTAAATGTACCCCTTCAGATGGGCAATGCGCCCCTAGGGGTACATGTAAGCCAGGTTGGGAACCACTCTTCTAAACTAAATATTTTCGACATTACCACGGAAACGGATAGCTAGCAATTAAACTGGACATTTTAATACACCTTAATTCTAAGCAGAAGATTTCTGATTACCGAAGTTGGACCAGCTAGAGTAGATGGCATAGCGAGAATCGTGGCTAAAAGCCGTATCGAGAATACTCCAGCCTACATCATGTGCTTGTATGTCTTTCAAAGGGGTAGACATTAAATCCCGTGTCTTGTACACCCTTATATGCCTATCTGCAACATAAATATAAAAATGTTTTGTAAACGACAGTTTATGCCATTATCGCAGCCTGCAAAACAGCAATATATGACTTCTTAATATCTGGCTCAACACAGCGGTCATGAACATATCTGTGCATGAAATCCCTCAACACCATCTCGTATACACAAAGGACAGCATGCGGCATGCTTTCGCAATTGCGCTATTACACAAAGAAGAGGACAATTTACCTTGGCATGCTGACAAGAATGTGTTTCCATCCTCTGAGTAAGTTCCACAAAAGAGCTTTGCATCAAAACTGAGGCGATGCTCCACGTCATTCGGAATGTATCTGGAGAAGCGCAGTTTGGTTGATGATCAAATTTCTGAGAAATAAGCTAAATATCGCAAAACATACATTTCACAAATGTTGTTATCAACAAAAACAAAATAAATGATTAACAACAAGCCAACTGATTACCTTGAGCTCAACGAAGTACATATTCCATTCGTGAAAGGGTTCCTTCGGTTGTAGCCACAGCAGTTTATTTCTCTCTGGCATGAAGAATGTGCAAAAAACTTAATGGACATAAAGAAAACGATAAAGTGGAACTAAGAAACAGTTTTCATCGGTACTGATTTGCGACAATGATGTAACCCACAGCTTACTGACTAATCAGTGACACACACAGCTGTTTCCTGCTTCACTGATGTCAAATTCATGAATAGATAGATATATAGCGGTACCGGTTTGGGTTGAACTAACCTACCTAAACTTTTTTTCGCTGAGACATTTTGGTAATTTTTTGCTGAGATATTTTGGTCACTGAAACATTTCAGTCATTTGTCTCACAGTTGTATCAAAACTTACTGTAACAGTATTTTTTGGCCTATATTTTCAGACTTTCTAACATGAAATGACTAATTTTTTTCAGTCATTTCAAAATCACTTCAGGGTATGACAGAAAAAAGAACAGTAACCTACATGAGCCACTGCTCATCAAATGCAAGTTTCATCAGGAAATAGCGCAACTTATCAAAATATTACCTTTTTGACGATTGAAGCAATATTTTTTATAACTTTATTAGTTCCCTGTGATTCTGATGAACCATGCAAGATTTCTCCATTGCACAATGCAACTTCTTGATCTATTTCATGATCCTGCAAGAAGCCATCCATACACAAAATGCCAAAGATATAAAATTAAAGTTGCAATTCTATTGAGGACGTTCATTCAACACAGATTTTCACTATAAATATTAAAGTAATGACATAACATAAGAAAAAACATGCCATAAAAATCTGGTAACCTGATATTTACATACCATTATTCAAAATGCAGCTAACAGTGAAATAAATACCTATGAGTTCTTTTGAAAAAGACTGGTTTTACAAAGTAAGGAAAACAAAATCTAAAAACTTACTGCCTTGATTCCCACATCTGCCTTTCCTAAAAAAACAGAAGTTACACATAAAACAAACCACTCAAAAAGTTTTTTTTTTACAATTTGATCTTACTTCGCTTTGCTGAGGGGCAGCATTGTTTTTCCTCCTCAGACTCACTGCTTGAGGTCTTGTCATAAGAATGACCGACAAATGGGTGCTGACCACTGTGCATAAAAAAATTCTACTAAAATTTACAAAGGGAAAATCATACCTGAAAAGCCAGCAAGCAGACTAGGGGCAAATCGGCTTTCAATTTTATGACTGTGTTAATTACACATTGCTTTCTTCTCATTGGATAGTTTGCATGACCCTTAATTTTCTCAAAATTCAGCATGCCTTCAAGAAACATTGACTTCAATCTTGAAAACAGTCGTAGAATCAATTGGAATTGACTATAACCACAAGGCCGGCACAACTTATTCATCTAGTACGGCCATGGTCATACCTGTTTTCTAATGTTCCAGTTTTAAGAAGCTTGCCCACAAAACTACTGATGAAAATTGGAAAGCCCAAAATAACTGCTTTGTGCTGTAGGCCTTCTCCACCAATTCACCACCCACTGAAGTTAAATCCATCAATCACATGTATGGATAGTGAATACTGACTTAGAAACAGGGTTGGAAATTTACGAAAATGATCTTTTGAAGCTTGAACTTGGAGGCTAAGGCTCTCATTTCTGAAACCACACTGTAGATGTTTGCAACAAGTTGGCTACTAATTTCTCTATTCACAATGCCATCAAAATTTTGTCATAACTGTCAGTCTTTTGAGAGTGATAGTATTGTATTTTCTGGTGTCTGGAAAGTTTGGGTCTACTTTTGGTTTTACCTGACACAAATTCCAATATCAGATAGGTCTTTTCCAGCACTGAAGCAGGTAAAAACTTATGTGCGTACAACCAGGGCCTACCGGAGAGGAAACATGATGTACATCGTACCCACTAACCAGGCCTGGGAGGGTAAAAATACATATGTTAAATTTTTCTGTAATCAAGCCCAAAATTTCTAGTGTAAGCCAGTTGGCAGTATAACAATTAATCTATTTCTAATCTATTTTTTAATATATTTTAATCTTAGCATGGCAACTGTCTTTTTTTTATATAAATATGATATATTAAGCCAATCTGTTGTCCATTGTTTTGTCGCAGCAGTGTTGTGAAATATACTTCATCTCTCTTCAGTGCCAAAGCCATTATGAGACTTGAGTCGTGACCACAGAATCTTACAGAAATCAACCCCCCTAACGTTACTAGCTGGATCCACCCCTGATCACTTTCTTTGAGAGCAGTAGTTCCCTGGATCCACAATTTCTACTGATCTTTGCCGTACCACTAAAAAAGAGTTAGCGCTGGCTCTGAACCAATAGCACTTTTCAAATTCTTCAATTTAACTGTAATTGAAAAATTATTATCAAAATCAGACAATTACAATTATGTTTGAAGGAACTGAGTCCATAAAAATTTCATTTGCAAGGAAAAGCTTCAACAGAGAGCCAGAAAAATGGATGTAGTTCCTGCAAACCAGCATGCTGTTGCAACCGCTTTGCAAGTGTAGTCACTGCATAATAACCACAAATAGCAGATTAATCAACCTCTGCAATCAGCTAGTGGTAGCACTTGCAGCTGTTTTTTGTATCACTCCTAATATTCACACTTCTTTCAAAGTTTAGTGCATATTTATCATGCTGAATAGTTTCTATCAGTCTACTGTAGGTGTACCCCACATGCATAACAAAAGTGAGCTTGACACAGTAACAGAAATGTTTGGACCTTGTGAATTGCAATAATACAATCATGTGGCAAAACAAACAACAGTCTTTAGACCAACCATGTTTTTGAACTAAGACCATCAACTGAATTTAGCAAACAGCAGAAAATACACAAAATGCTGTTCACTCAGCATACCATATATTACATAGAAATATTCTATCATTTTGATAAGATTTGATAAACTGCTAAAGACTGAACATATTTGCTTTCTCAGGGCCTGTATCTAAAAATGCAAACAGGGCATTTCATCACAAATGTGGCACCCACGAGCCTTGCAGAATGACTGAATAGAGTTGGATTTTCTGTGTTGCTGAAAAGTCACTGCAGAAAATTTTTCAAAGATGCCATTAGAGAATTGTTTTCCATATCAACAGCCTTAGCTCTATCCAAACAAGTTTCTTATCAAAAATAGAAATGGCTGCTGCATCAAAATTAAAAAGTTAGCTTTTGATATTTACTGCACGAAGCAAATTGCTTGCAAAATGTCTTTCACTTACATGTTCAATGCTCACCAATGACAATGCTATACATTTGAAAAGCTTAAGTAGCACTAAAAATGTTGAAATGTTAAAAACAACTAGCTGGAAACTTACCTTGATCGTCAAATGAAAAGCACCAATGAAAAACACAATACACTTGGCAGCATGGCTTAACATATCACAAGAAGAGATGACTTAATAAAAATGTTACATATTCATGAGGAACTTTACCCATGTATCATTAATTGCAAAACCCTTGCAAGAGCAAAATCTTCATACGCGGAGTTTGAATCAAGAGAGTCATTGTCATCTGATTGTTCATCTGCATTCATGTTAGGTCTTTGATTGCTTAAGCTTCTCCACGCCCGAGAGACATGTGATCCCATAGAGCAAAATAACAAACACAATTAAAAATATGGAACAAAAAGTATTTTATTCAGACAGGTGACTGTCTACATGTTAAAATTTTACAGTTTGTTACAAGATACCTATTAAAAACATAATCAAATGTTTCATTCATCAACGATGAGATCCTTTCAATACACAACATGAAAAGATCTTAATTTTTTTGATTTATATGGTTGTCTCAGGGTCATGCTCATTTGAACATAATAATAGGAATAAAACTACATCATACAACAGTATCGGGAAGGCACTAGTCAGCTTATGCACACAAAAAATAAAAAAGGAAAAACACTGAAACATCACACCACCATCTGCTGCATTTGCTCACTGTCATACAGAAGCATGACAGTCAAAAAGAATGAAAACTTTAGCAAAAATCTGTATACATTTACACAGGTCAGAAGCCTTCCCAACTGCTGTTGTTGGAAACCTGCTTAGGCCTGACAAACTCCGTATTAAAATTGCCTTCCAAATTGGAGCCAAAGTTTTTGAAAGCACGAAATGCCGCTATGGGAAAATTGTTGATAAGCTGGGGCTTCATGGACCCTCCTACACTAAAAACATAGGCCACTTTCCCAGACATCCAGCCATCAACTCCATTCTCAAAAGGTCATTAACCCGCATTAATCCCCCCTCTACCTTGGAGCTCGTCGGCTTGACAGAGGATGGAAGGAAGCCTTTTGGATTGACTTTAGGCCCCTAGTATGAAGGTCTAAGCACAATATGGGATTTGACATTTGTGGACACCTTTGCTCAGTGTCACCACAAAAATAAGGCCATTTAGGCAAGCATCACAGCAACAGGCTGCAAAATGCTGAAACGACAATGACCTCCTTAACAATTACTACTTTCAACTAGTCACAACTTCCAATTGAAATAACTGGTGTGTATGGCAAGTCTAGTGCCCATTTTTTGAACAGCCTTGCAAAGGAACTTGTTGATATGTCTGGTGACCCCAGCATTCACTTTAAATGATCCCATGGAGCAACAGTGGTTCCACCAGAACCTGCTCCCTGTTTTGTCATTTAAAGTGAATGCTGCTAGCATATTGGCCTGTATGTAGGTTTCATTTTGTTTTAGCTATTTCCAGTAAACTAAATAGTATCACCACCTGCCGCTTGCCATTGTTTCAATGCATAGCTTTCTGTAAATGTTGTTGTACCCTTGTGCAGAGCTACATCGCTCATCGGTTAATTATCTTGACTATCGCACAGCCCATGGTACGAGAGCTGAGATTTTGTGGCCCATGGAAAGGTTCAGATTTTAAAGCAAGTTTGCAGTTTTTCAAGGGCATTGCCAATCTTCCGTGGATGGCCAACGAGTTGTCTAATCCGCAGCTTAACACATGCAGCTGTGGCCCACATATCAATCTAGTTATGTGCATTTGGCCTGGCAGTGCTGCATGGTTGCACACACCTGGCGTAGCCTGTGATGAAGCTGCAGCGTTGTGATATGTTTTGCTGCACTTAAAACTTCTGAGGTTTGAAGAAAATATGAAAGGTTAAATGAAGACAAATGCATACAAAAATGTTTCTGATGAAGGCATCAAATATCCAGTAGAGGTCAGTGGCATCAGTACCACCAGAGTGGTGATGTACCAGATACCATTACCACCAACATGGATAATTAATTCAGGGTTGAGAAAACAGCTAAAAAAAAAACCTACCTGGTTTTTTTTGAAAAGAAACAAGATTTTGTTCTTTTTCTAAAGAAAATGGAAAAACCTTATTCTTAATCGTTTTTGTTGCATTGTGCAATATCATTATTTTCAGAATTACACAATAATAACTTGTTATGCCTATTATGCCATTCAAATTTGAGGGTAAAGAAATGTACCCCATCTTTGTTTTTTCAAATTTTTGGTCAATTCATTCCAAAGTGGTAAGGCTTGGCAAGAATGAGCACAGCAAACAAAGAAAAACCATTTCCACACAAACTCTGCAGTTTCATGTCAAGTTTATCTGCATGCCTTGCTAGTTCAGCATCTACAGCAGGGATCACCAACCTTCTTGAAGCTGAGAGCTACTTCATACATGCCGATTAATGCAAAGAGCTACCAGTTTGATGCACGCTTCTGAAATAAAAACGTTGCTCAATTTACCTTTTATTATTGTAGTATTAACAATTAACATATTCTGCAATGTGAAGACACTGATCATGCTAATGTCATTTTTACAGCAGGCCCATGGGCAGTAGTGTAGCCAGCCTGAAATTTTTTTTGAGACAAATATTGTGACTTTCAACGAGCAACAGTATTTTGTTTGGGGCAACACCTCTCAAAGCGCAAAACGACAATGAATGCTAGAAATTTGGTGGCTATGCCTTTTGGCTACGCCTATGCCCGCAGAAAACCTGGTTGGTTTTTGTGGGTGACCTGGTGCCGATGGGCACCACATTGGTGACCCCTGATTTTTTAGAGTGTTATTTTCAACATATGATTTGGTATGGTCCTAAATCAGAAAAAGTTGATAAATGCACATAAGGCACAAATATTGATTAAAATATATTGATTGTGCAGAGCTGAGAAAGATAACCATTACAAACTGTTTAATCATTTTTTTCAAATCCTTTAAATTTCATTGCTGTTCGTTTTGTTTGATTAAAAAAAGTTTAACTGTACAAGTGTCCTGCCTATTTAATTTTTACTTCTTAGTAGATTTTTTCAAAGAAAAAATAAAGTGTTTTTTGTGGTGGGTTTTATTGTTTTTTTTTAAGTGGGCTTTTTTGGGTCGNTTTTTTTACAAGAACCCTGATTTAATTGAATAGGAACGATTTGTACCACCAGCATGGGGATTGAGTAGAAATGTGTTTGTTTGTATCATAAGCATGTGGATTGAATGCAAAACTTGTTTGTACTATTATAGTATCATGAGTGTGCGGGTTGAATTTAATAGCGACAGTTTATACCACGAGTGTCGAGACTTAATACAAAATGTCTGTTTGTACCACAAGAGTGGGGCTTGAATTGAATAGCGGCAATTTGTACCGCCAGCGTGGGGATGCAATAGCATAGCAGTAGTTTGTACTGTTGCAACCACTCCGCTGGTGTTGCGCTGAATGCACGGTTCACCACGAATAGGATGTGCGTGAAGAATAACACCTACATATATGTGGCGCGAACAAGCAATAATAGAGTGATCGTGGCATGTGATCTCTATTGTTGCTTGCTGCCACAGTGTGATGCTTTGGCTTTCCGATCACAAGAAAATGGTGCTGTGACCAGGATGTGAAGGTCGTGCTGTATGAAAGCCTTCACAAAAAGAATGTGCAATCTATGTGGTTCGTTGCGAATTGGAGGGGACGTTGTTGCAACCACTTCGCTGGNGTTGTGCTGAATGCNCGGTTCACCACGAACAGGATGTGCATGAAGAATAACACCCATATATATGTGGCGCGGACAAGCAATAATAGAGTGATCATGGCATGTGATTTCTATTGTTGTTTGCTGCCACAGTGTGATGCTTTGTGCACATGCCGCTCTTGGCTTTCCAATCGCAACAGTATTAACAATGTGCCAAAAACCTAGTGGTACATCCCACCACTGGTGGTACTGATGCTGCTGACAAGTCCTCCAAATATCTTAAGTAATGTGATGTTAACAAATATTTACTTATTTAGAAATGTAATGCAAAATTTGGTGGGCATTTATACAGACTATGTACAATTGTTCAAAACTACACTGTGTACTGCTCCACAATTGGTAGGCAAATGTTGTAATGCAATTGGGATGAAACAAAATGTTTTACTACAGTTGAACATTAAGCTAAAGCGCTTTTAAGCCTGTACACTTCATAATGATGTTATTTAACTTTCATCTTGAAGTCATTATCATCAGGCATGAAGCAATAAGCCATAAAATTTCACTTGTGTAGCAAACTGAAGTGAAAGCAAAAATAAAGAGAAATACAAAACAACAACAGTAGGTACACAGGAAAATACAGATGAGACACATCACACAAAACATCACATGCAAATGAAAATTGGAAAAGCAAGCATTGTACCCTGAAGGAAAAAATAGCAAATGAAGGGGGAACATTGCAAACATAGACAAAATAATCCCATGACATTACAATTGAACAACATATATTACAGAAACATAAATGTTAAATCATATCCATAAGAATCCTTCACACAACACAGATGATGGCGGGCAAGCAATGGGTGAAGAACTGGAGCCTGTACAGATGAGTAGGTGAATCATACAAATAGGTGAGAGAAGTAAGCAACAATATACAAGGGCTATGAGGCAGATAGCAATGCAATAAACACAACATTATCAGAACAAAAGCATTCATGGGCAAAAGTAGTGTTCCACAAAAATCCTGAAAATATAATACAATTACCCACGGACCATAATGGAGTACCACCAATGCATGTATGTTCCACCAGGCACATAGCGCCACCAAATTAGGTTGAATAGGCATAGGTAAAGAGAGATTACAAAAATGTTTAGCAGTAAACAGTAGTCCAGTATGTGTCAGGTATGTGAAAAACAAAACAAGGTTGGTTGAAGAGTGGAGTATTTCGTTCTAGAAAAGGTATTGTTTTATTCATACTGTCATGACTTATGACTAGGGCAACCAAAAGTCAATGAAATCAAAATTGTTCTGCTTTTTTAAAGTTTATGAAATGTCCACAAACCAGATTTCACGCTCATTCCATGAGGGAATCCCAAGTTATGAAGTCAAAAAAGTGAAAATTTATCATTAGCTCATACTTTTCTTGCAGCACAGTTTTTTTCTATTTATTGATATTTTATTGAAACTACAACAGATATTGATAAGCTTTTGCATATCAATATCAATCCTGCAATAATGGGTTTTGCAATTCTGTAATGATAATGGGTTTGTTGCGATTCATGACATAATAATGTCATTTTGTTTGTCCACCACTGGACGATTGAATAATATGTAGGATAGGCATGCATGGTAAGACAAGAAACGTGGTCTTACAGTAGCCTACTTGGTTTGGTAAATGCTCAATCCATTACGCACATAATGTTTCAACTTTATGATGTTGTCAGGTTTGACTCCACTGTAGTTACGTACTTAACAATATCATACCCAAAGTTGAACAACCAATTTTTTTTTAATTTCGAAGTATAGAGTGCATGAATATGTTTCTGGGTGAACCTCAACACCTAAAGCTAAACTATTTTGCAGTTGCAAATGCACAAAATTTATAGGTCAAAATGAAGTCAAATTTTTTAATTATAAATTCAAAATCTTAAGATTTTAGGTCAAAAAAATGGTTGTCTCACCTATGACAGACATACACACACCTATTTCACAACTAATATTGGTATCATAACATTGGCACCACAATTCAGCTTAACAGAATTTTGGGCCTAGGAATTAAACTGAAGTCAAATGTTTGTGAGATCCTTGAGGTGATCTCATTGTGGGCCTAGGAATGAAACATTGCTTCGTTTGCCTAAAAGTCACGCATTGCAGCAAGTGTGCTCCTCATAAGTATAATCTGAGCTTTGTTCTAATGTAGGTTAGGATAGATGCATATGGCTCCCTGTGTTTTTCAGCTAGACTTTTGTTGACCTTGGTGCATTCCAGTGCCATCACTCCACTTGTGAAAACAAGGGGATTGAATGAAGACTTCTCAATTTCAATCACTCTTTGGTTGTATTTATCCTTCTTTTTCATGTTGTTGGTAGATCTGTGAAAAGGACTTATCAGAATAAGACTGAGGTAGGATGTGTGATCCTTATGTCAAGAAATGTTTTCTTACAGCTATTCCACAGTCCTCTTGCAGAAATGTCCAACCTTGCAGTGTTGGAAGCATTGGCTTTTCTTTCAAATTCATTTTCATTAATTAGCAGAAGTGTGGGCTCTATCTGAACATCTCTACAAACCTCTTGCATTATCAGTGCCTCAGAGTTTCTGAGTTATGTCTCACTGAAGTGTAGCTACCCAGTTTCCATATAAGGCTGTGATCCACAGAGTTTGTTCCTCCACATGCATAGTAAGTGGGTATGCCCTTCACCTTCCATCCATATCTCATGCAAATGGCATCTGTGAATTCTTGTTTGTTTAGTGCATAGCCAAGCGCTTTGATTGGCAAGCTGACAGCCAAGAAGATGCCCCTTTTATATGTTGTTGTGTCTGAGAGGTCAGTTTAGTTCCTCAAATATTTTGTTGCGGTAATTCCAGGATTTTGTGTTGCCATAGTTTGCTTTTTGTGGTTCTGGTGTATTGTTGGTCTAAAAGGGTTGAATTCAAAATTGAGTTTTTGGTTGCAGATTTGGTCTGTTAGTTTTGCAGTGATTAAGATGGAGTTATTGTATTAGCATTTGTCTGAGAAATGAATGTGAAAATGATGCAAACTCATTATGGCTAGTAACCGGTTGTCTGCATTCTGCATTTTTCTTTTGGACTCACATCCGGAGTATAAAATTTGTGAAAGCAGGGTTAGGGTTTTGGGATAGGGGTTAAGAGTTACGGATGAAGGTTGGGGGTTAGGGGATAAGGGTTAGCAATATGTTTATGGATAGGGTTTAGTGTTGGGGGTTAGGGATAGGGTTTAGTGTTGGGGGTTAGGGATAGGGTTTAGGGATTCACAGGGGTTAGGGTTTGGGGACAAGTTATAAAGATATGGTTTAACGGGTAGTGTTTAGAATCCCGGGTCCACATTTTCAAAAATTTTTGACTCTGGATAAAAAAAACACAGATTCTTGCTGGAGTCAACTCTGGCATGCTGGATCCTTGTCAACCTCTATCATAAATTGTTTGTTGTTACCAGCTGTCTGTGGATGACCGGCTACTGGCCAAAGTACTCAGCAGTTCTTAATCTTGAGTGTTGCCGCTGTGCATAGTAGGTGGAGGCAGGTCTACCTTGTATCAAGTGACATTTACACTGCTGGTAACTTCCTAAATTCTCATCTCTGACAGGTTTCGTACATAAATGTGCTGTCAGCGCATGGCAACGAGTAGCCTAGATGTTTTTTAGCAACATTTTACAATTGGAAGTGTCTATTTTACTGGCGATATTCTGGGGGCAACAGATTGGCTGGAGCTATTATACCAGCAGACGAAGTTTCAGTCTTGTGGCATGGCACAATATAAACAAAAACGTCACTTTGTCAGGAAAACGCTGTCCTGCTTGTGGTGCAACGGTTAGGTGTTACGGCTGCTATGCCAATGGTTTTCGGTTCAACTCTCACCTTGCCAAATTTCATTTTTTATCTTTGCTTTTTTTCAGGCTCCGCTTAGGTGTTACGTTTAGGGGTTAGTTGTTACATTAGGGTTAGGTAAGGATTAGGTTACAATTAGGGTTTGGTTAGGTTTAGGTTAGCTTTAGCTTAGCATTAGGTTAGGGCTACGGTTAGGGTTACGTTGTAGGTTTACCTTCTAGTTACATTTACTTCCTTTTTACCAAGCCTTTTGCTGCTGCCATCTTGGCAACAAAATAGACACTCAACACTGCCTTTACAATTTGGTGCTCAGCTAAAAATTGACCAAAAACACTAGTAATTGATTACAAAGATGTGACAGATTTGTCAGATTACAAGAAAATTGGTGTTGTAGGCCTACTTAAGAACAGGCAGGTGTTTGATCAACATTATATATTTATTTATTTGTCTCAAACCAGATGGTCCATAGAGAACACACACACATGCTTACCAGACTAGAAAACACGGCAGTTGTCGACGAGATATCGTGCGTGACAAGGAGATTTTCAGGCGTGACAACTTTGGCGCATGACTGCTTTTCACTGAAATCATAATGGCACGTGAAATCTCTTTTCCAAAAAGCTTTTATGAATAAAAACCTTTATCAGGGTTTTTTGAGCAGCTCCAGTGCTTTGTGTGTTCAGTGGCATTACTAGTAGTTTGATCCAGGGTAAACACTTAGCTGAAAGGGCCCACTGGTCATTGTAGGGGGCCTACTTGCCAACACTCCGAAAAAATCTTGAGATTTGAATATGATTATGGATGTAGCTGGCCATATTTTAAAACCCTAATTAACCAGAAAATACTCCGAAAAATGCAAAAAAGCAACAACCTACTAAAAACCAAAAGNATAGTAAAAATGAAATGTAAGCCTATGGGGNGGCCGGTTTTTACATGCAGCTTGCCAGGTGGGGCANTTCTCCCCTTTTCACCNGGTCAGGCATGTCATACATCTGTATGATGTGTAACTGTTTGTCATTCCAAACAATATCAAAAAACATATTCGTACCACTGCAAAGTTCCATTCAGTCGCCAGGAGGAGGATTTTTGTGGGCTAATCCCCCCAAGCAAAACTTCAATCCCCCACAAATTAAAATAACAAAGACTACAAATTAGGAGTTTTAGTCAAAATTTTGGATGTCAAGCCCCCCTGCACAAACGTAAAAACCGTTATTGAATATTTTCTGACGACGGTTCTGCAAAGTTCCATGGAAGACAGGAAAAGTTATTAATTCATCTTAGAAGCATGTGGATGACAGATCACGTCTGATATTTTCCCGTTGTTCAGAAACAGTATTTCACCAACATTTTACATCCCCATCAATGTGGAAAAGATAGTTGCCATCCACCATTGAAACAACAACTTCCAAAAATATATTTCTTGTCATAGTGAATTAGTTAGATGTGATCTACTGTATTATTCATCATTGCAAGTATTTCTAATAGCATAACCATTGTTAAAATAACCGGCTGGCCACTTGGAAAAACAGCATATTCATGTGTTTTGGCAGTTTTCCTAGGGCACCTGAGCAATAATGGTAATGATTTATTGTTTCATATGACTCAGCCAACAAGCAAAAGCACCATAAAAGCCATTGCATGCAGTAAACCAACCATTAGCGAACATCGGAGCAAATGAAAACTTAATGGCACAATAGCTGATCAGTGTAAACAAAGAGGGGCGCTGTGTCATATAGGACTGGCAAAAGACCGTGGCGGTCATCTAGTCAACCAACCCTGTTTATCACTTTTTAACAAGTGTTGAGAAACGACAGTTGGACATCAACAAAGCATAATGAAAAGAAAAACAAAAAACGAATGAACGCAGAACATGGTGAAGAAAATGTACAGGCGAAAGCGGTGAAATATTTGGTGTTAGAGTTCGGCCTTAACCTACAATCAGGGGTGTAGTGGGGTGGGAACGGCATTCCCAATCCCCTTTTTGTAGAACTACACCCCTGATTACCTGGCAAAAACAATAGTCTACTTTTTCATTCAAACTTGTTTAGGTGTGATTATGACCACTGCAGCAGGCTACTGTTGCGCTTGGTAATGTAAGAATAACTTTGTGACGTAAGAAAGTGCTGTGTTTGTGATTAGATATCTGATTGCTGTAGCTAACTTGGGAGTTACCTCGTTTGCAATGAATTGTGCTGAGGAGTGATTTGTATACAGCACAGGTCTCTCTCACTGATGCTGCCATATACAATAGTTAATAAATGAGTCTTCATAAACATAGTGATATCGTACGTTATTTTTTAGTCATTGCGTTTTTCTATTGTGCAAACACGACTGCATTTCATATGCATGACTGGAAATTTTTGTAAAGGGGTCGTTAGGTTAAATTGGGTTGCAAAATGGGTCACTGTATGAAAAAGGTTGAAAACTACTGCCCTAAAGGGTACGCATACCCCATTTAAGAACCACTGATCTATGCAATAGAGATTTTTGTGACCATACATTGACCTTCTGAAGAATGGTACTGTGGTGGATGGAAGTTTGGTTTGGAACCAAGGTATGCATGCTGTTATACATTATGTGTGAATTGCTAGATAGCTAATAAAGAAGGACAGGGTCATAGGCGCAATTTTGATGCAAGATTTTTGCTCAGTTATGGCAAAATATTTGTTTTCTTGATATAGCTTAGACCAGTGGTTTTCAACCTGGAAGTGGCGTGCCCCACAGAGGTTGTGAACCATTTGTGGAAGGGTCGCCAAAAGATATTTTATGTACATAGCTGCATTACATTTGCTTTATCCGGTTTAGATGGGGGTCGTTGTAATATAGTGGGTTGCTACAAGGGGTCGCGGTTCAAAAAGTGTTGAAAACCACTGACGCTTCAGTCAAAATAACGAGTGACCTTTGGACCCACTCCCCACAGTATTGCTGTATAGCGTAAAACTTTAAAAAATACATAGGCAATGTGGGTTGCGGCAAAATGAAAAACTTATTGAAGGGATCAATATCATAAATTCCTCAGTCAGCAAAATATTTCAAGCACACATTTTGACTCACACTGGACTTGAAAAATCATTTGAAAACCCATTGGTAAAAAAATTTTGACTTCCCTTGCATATTCAATATTGTATTGGAGATTGTGGATGAATGGCTTTGTTAACAGATTTTTGAGTGGCGAGTGCTGGTATCTTTTCAACGAAATAAAACCTCAATATCTATACAAAAAACAGTTTTAAATTGATGTATATTCTGCAAGTAACTCAAAAATCAAACATCTATATAGGATATACTAAATACATAAGAATGACTCCAATCTAAAACGTAGAAGATTTCTTAGACAACCTAGGCTATTATTGGCTACTTCAGGTAATTCTATATGAACCGGATAAAACGTTTGCATGCATTTTTATAAAAATTGCATATCTTAGCACAGTAGAGCGTTTATTGCCAAAAAACGAAACTATGAAATCTTTTGAAACTTATAACAACAAACGTTTGCTATTGTATTTGTCAGATAAGTCTTCTGATGTATCATTATGGTTAGGACAAATTCTTGTGTCTAGCCACTTCGATAATGCAGGAATAAGAGCTAAACTTCAGTGTTCTTGGAACTTTTTCATAATTGTCCGAGTATACAAAAAGCAAAACAATCACAAATAGGGAAAATCTAATAATTGTTCTTGCCCATTTCTAAATTATAGTCGATGTTATCGAGTACTATGCATCAGCACGAACCTTTGTAATGAATGGAACAGAAGTGTGCTTTGGTCTTTGTGGTCGGATTTGTACCAGACATGCTAAGATTATAAATTTCAAAATCTTGTTAAACCTAATGAAACTCTAACTGCAAAACATAGCTTTTTGGAAAAACTTCTTAATTTGATCAAAATTCAACAAAAATGTTTTTCTGATGGCTTTTACAAAACTCGAGTACGGAATTGTCAACTTATTGTAACAAACAGAATTCTGCCTATAGTTATTCTGGCTCTATCAGCTTCCTGAAAAATGTTTACATAGAAATATGGTTTTCTGAGTAAAAAAATATATGGAGCCTGACAGTTTTTGCAGAAGCGTGACAAGAAAATTGAAATATTTCTTGCCATGTGACACTAAAGGTCAAGACAAAAATCATGCGTGTGCTTGCCACGGATTCCAGACTGGCATGCTCAAACGATTATTCTTTTACGCCTTAAAATGTTTCAATATGACTTGAAGTGCAACACCTTTACATACGTTAATTACCATGCAGCAGAAAAAGACCAACCACACATTGACGCTATTGCTCTTGAGAAATTCATTGTGCTCTGAAATGCAAAACTTAGGCAAATAGGGAAATTGCACCTCTGTTTATTACTAAATACTATTTATTAGTCTTCGAAAAAAGTAATTCATTGCAAGTCAGCTGTAAAATCCAAAGCAAAATAACACATAATGATGAAAATGGCCAAATAAGTTACAATAAATGCAGACATGCAGAACTCATATAAACCAGAGCACAGACAAGAAAATGGAGATTGTCAGCAATGCTTGTGTTTGTTTGTACAGGTCACTTAAACTTTTAACAGCCGACCACAGTGACTCCGTAGCGGTTTAACTCAAAAAAGATTATGTGCTCTTGTGTAGGCTATTGTTACTGTTAGGTAGAAATTTTAGAGTAGCATTAGCAAGAAATTGAGAAGAAATGAACAATTCATTGCACAAAATGAAAATCAAAAAGTTTCAAAACAGTTACAAATACACACTATTGTGTAATTAATTGATTCTATTTGAATAAGTTTCAGAAAATATTGTAGGCTTACTATAATGTAGATTTTAGCACAAGCTACGTGTCTGAAAGGCCGCTGGGGCATCCAGGATGAATAAATGTGGAGTGTGTAAGAAAATTGTCTTTAACAAAGAGGAGGCCCTGCAGTGTGATGGAGAGTGCACAAAATGGTACCACTGCATTTGTGTGGGAATGTCGAGTGAACAATATGAGATATTTTGTGACGACTATGATAGACATAATTATTTTGTGACGACTATGATAGAGATATTTTGTGACGACTATGATAGACATATGGATATAACGAGTTGCAATTGATATGCGATAGCTGCAAGGCGCAAAATAAGCAAACCACCCAAAGTGAATTGCCTATCACATGGGGCAAGATGAAAGACTTAAAAAAAATCAGAAAAAGTCTTGATTCGGCATATCAAAAAATTGTAAAATGGAAAAAAAACTATATGCAAATCCCAAGAGGAAAAGCTGGAAAAACACTAA
>JGI24158J21664_10000542_pt1 | contig 35490 bp, 23 predicted proteins | sample Ectturendosymbi3_FD_21664 | JGI IMG/M metagenome (IMG submission 21664) | reverse complement strand
CTCCCATTGCCCCCCTTCTGAGACACTTTAGGGAGCAGTGACCTTGTTCCCCCCCGACGTCCCCCCCTGGTCATATTCACTCACTTGTTTTTTTTTCAAATTGCTTTCTGCGAACACCTCAAGCAAGTCGCACTTTCGGTGCAATAGTTTGTTGGAAAACATGCGGCCACTCGTATTGCTGAGGATCGCAACCACGTCTGACTCCAAAATTTTTCATTGTCCATTTTGATGATAGGCTTTTGGGTTTGTGATGGTTGAAGTAAGTAATGACGGTCATGATCGAAAAGCATTTAATCCTCCAAGACCCCCCCAACATCACCGTTCCTGTCGACGGATTGCTGCTGTCTTACCCCCCTTACTTCGGATTATTGAATCGTGTTAGAAAGTTAATTTGTTTCGTTTTTATTGGGTTTTAAAAAGTTTTTTATTCGTGCCCGTTTTTTGCGCAGTTTCGATTACCTCTATCTTAAACGACAGTGTTCTGTAAGCACCACACTCGGGGGGTCCGACTGACATGGGTGATTGGGTCTGGGTAATTTGGAGGTTTTGCTAGTGGTATAACATACGTGTTAATTGCCATTTACAAGTTGAATTTTGTTGGTGCCAGACAGGGTTGCGCAGTCGGAGGTAAAATGTCCGACCATTGCAAATTCTCCGACTCCTCAGAATAACACGAATGAACTTTGACGGTCAACAATTTTGTGGCAACTAGCAATCAATGGAAATCGTGGTGCACAGCAAGAATTATCTGTTTCAATAAAAGTTTTAAAAGAAAAATTAAGCCATTTCAACAGGTAGGAGTTAGGATTCCTAATTTGGGAATGTGACGTAAAAAATAGTTCAATTGGACTTCCGCAGTCAGAGTCGGATGAAAATATCTGTTAGGAATCCGACTCCAACCCAAAACCTCCGGCTCCGCAATCCTGGTGCCAGAGAGTTGTTAGCTCAGAAAACACCACCCACTCACTCACTGCCGCAGAAATACACATGTAAGTACGGGGGAGGATGGCTCGAAGACCTTGCGGTCATTCTCACCCCCCTGATATCTGATTATTTCAGATGTTAAATAAAAATGTCTGTCAGTGTAGGTAAATTTCAAACGATTTTTCTTTCCGTACAGTATGTTGTTCTCGTGCTTGCTCAACGTGCTTTGCATCAGTAAATGTTTTTCTTCATTTTGACTAATTACCTGACTTTCACATCACGTTATCCACTGTTTTCTTTCAACATCATGTCAACATTTCTATGTTGTTATCTTTCGCCACCGAATGCGACGTTTCTTACGCTGCCCCGTCTTTCGCTGAATCGGGTTTATTGCGCGACTATGACGTCATACAGAAGGTCAACTCGAGTTGCTGCTGAGCGCGAAGCCGAATTCTTCATTACTTCAATAAACGTTGTATTCAAACGAATGCGTTTGTCTAAATTATTCATTAGTCTTAAGCAGGTAGAGGCAAGCCTTGCGATGCGAGGGTGTGTTGAGTGACACAGCGTCATCGTCTTCCCACACAAGTTGTAGGGTTCACCTTCACAGCGGGATTCGCTTATCGTACTGGAGCTTGTGAAGTAAAGAAATCATTTAATGCCTGAACTAAACAATCAGAGGTTCCAGTTTAATTTCTTCTGAGCTCAAGATCTGTCGGAGAACTCGCCAGATCACAGTAGCGCAGCCAAAACATTTTTTGAGGGGGGCAAATTTTTTTACTTTAAGCAAGCAACGGTATTTTCGTTGGGACACCGCCTCTCAAAAGCACAAAATGGTAAGATATGCTGGAACAGGTGTTCCCAACTTTTCTCTGACCATGCACCCCTTCAGCATTGCGACAGGTGAGCATGTACCCCTAAAATTTTCTGTGACAACAAGGCTGAGGAAAATACCGAAAATATATTAACCTATAAGCGTACAATGATTTTGAAAATAGTATTCACTGATATGTGTATAAATATTTCGAAATGAAAAATATGTAAACATATTTTTCCTTTCTGTTCTATTGCTAACCTTGAATGTACCCCTTTAGATAGTCAAGTGTACCCCAGTTTGGGAACCCCTGTGCTAAAAATTTGGGGTAGCCAGGGTCAATGCACTGTGAGTGATCGTCATGCTTGGCTGCACACGCGCAGGCGGCCCATGTCACAAATATTGCTGAGTAAGAATGTTTTTTTGCTGACTAAGAATTTCTTCAGACAAGAAAAACGAGCTTTGAGTAACATTCGTTACGTTATCATTGTGTTAAATTAACCGAAACTTTGCAACGGTATAAGACAAATTTTCTTTTGCGACTGGCAAACAATTGCATCGCGTAAGGAAATATGCGACGCGCCACCAATACTGAAAGTCGAAACTCTTGCTCTAGCCAGAACAGTGGTTCCCAACCTTTTCAGTGCCATGGTCCCTTTTGACGATTTGGCTGAAAGCTGTGGATCACTTTAATAAAAACCAGTTAATACTGTTACGTACAAGTGGTCTATAGGAGAATAGGTTATCATCCGCTTTCCGCGCCAAAATATATGAATATTTCATGAAACTTATCACACGTAATAAATTGATATTGTTGCATAACAATCGAAATGTCTAACGAATGGAACTATGTGTAAAAAGCCTTCCTAAGGGCGGAATAATTGCGGGATATTCTGTAAAAACCAGTAGTTCACAAACTTTTCAGTGTCATGGACACTTTTAACGGTTTCACTGAAAGCTGTTTACCCCTTTAATAAAACCAGTCAACACTGTGGCCTCTACTAGAAAAGGCAATCATCCGCTTTATAGGCCAAAAATCCTGTTTCAAGGGACTTGTCACGTCAACAATATAGCAAACAATCCAAATGTTTAACAAATGGAAAGGCGCTGCCTGAGTGCGGGATAATTGCAACTTGCCTTTGCAAAATTGAATCAACATGTTCCTACACATGAGCCAGACCTTGTGTTGTCCTATAAGCCAGTGGTTTCTTAACCGGGGGACGCGCCTCACCAGGGGGGGCGTCAATTAGTTTCAAGGGGGGCGCGAACTTTTACGCATTCTGTAACATGGAAAGCTTTTAAGCGGAAAAGTGTTCCGCTCAATTTACTTATTTAAAGTCAGGGGGGTTGAACAAAGGACAACTGCTTGGAGGAAGCGCAACAGACAGAAGGTTAAGAACCACTGCTCTATGCCCATAGCATGAATACTAGAATTACGCTCAATGTGTGTTCGTTGGCATGCTAGCTAGACCACCTCACCGGAGAGTTTGGCATTTCGCTATTTTGCTTTCATCCTGAAGATACAAAGTTAAGGCCATGGATCCCAAAAAGTCTGTGCACTAAGGTTACCAGGTAACTTGAAATTTTTTCAAGGACATTTTGTCGTTTTGTGATTGAAATTTTACTTCATGCCTACTTTGAATACTTTTCAAATATAGTGGTGTAGCGCTTATACTGGTGACACAGTTGTTGTTGAATAGTTTACTTTTTAATACGCGTTATTCTGTTCCATTATATTGTTTAATCTTGATTCTTGAATGTTCAACGTAATCAATAATTCAATATTGAACAATTTCACAACTGTTCAAGAACTTCCAAGTATGCTGGAAAATACTCAAGTACAACAAAATGTTTTTCAAGGATCAAGGACATAACCAGTTTTGGTACACGAAAAGCGGAAGTGCTAAATAGCCTTATTATGAAAATCACGGCCAATGAGAACGATACAAACGACATATTGCAAACGTTTCGATAACTCCTGTTGTCATCATCAGTGCATTGCAAATAATAGAACCGATAACAGGAGTTATCGAAACGTTTGTAATATGTCGTTTGCATCGTTCTCACTGGCCGTGATTTTCATTGTAACCAGTTTTGATAGTAAATTCAAGGAAAGTCCTTGGCGCTCAAGGACATCTGGCAACGTTACTGTTCACCCCCGGTTGGGAACCGCTGGTCCAGGGCGAAAGGACAGTGAATCTTATTTGACAAGCGAGCACACGCTGAAACATCACATCACTGATTGGAAATGATCACGGTCATTTGGAAATGACTATTTCCACCGCCCGAGGGAGGCTGCAATATTTAATTCCTGGATGAACGTATCGGCTGCATCCGTCGGTTGTGTTTAATCCAGGGCTGCCCAACCTGCGGCCGCATGCGGCCTTTAATGAAAATTTACCCGGCCGTGTAATTGCACGTGTAGATGAAAATATACTGTATGTTTTGGCCGCCGTGCGTTGGAGTAAACTCTTTGTCTACTGCATAGGTGTAGGAGCAGGCAAATTTTTGGGGGTGCGAAGAATTTTTGCCTGAATTTCCCCAAACTTGCCCAAATAGCTTTTGTGCGCCTGTTGCCCACATTTTCTCCCACAAAGAGCATGAAGACCTGTTTTTGGTGTGACCTCCAGGAAAAGGTCTTAATTGTGTTTTTCTGCAAACGTTGGGTGTTATTTTCTGAAGTCAAACAACGTTGGGCGCCATTTTTTGCCCGGATTTTCGGAGATTTTACCCAGATTTTCAGAGGTGTTGCCCAAATTTTCAACAAATCAAAACTTTTGGGGGTGCGCTTGCACCCGCTGCAGAAAGACGGCCAAGCATGGAAGCAGAGCAGAAGCAATACAAAATATCTTGAACTCACTGGCGGCCGTAATTCATCAAACCTAACGTAATGTGGCCGGCAATAGCAAAAAGGTTGCGTACCCCTAGTCCAAACGCTAGTAAGCATCATAAAAGCCATCGCATGCAGTAAACCAACCATTAGCGAACATTAGAGCACATGAAAACACAATGGCACAATAGCTGATCAGTGAAAACAAAGAGGGGCGCTGTGTCATATAGGATTGACGTGTACTCTCACTTCTGTTGCTGGCTCGGTCAAGATGGGATTTACTGTGGGAAACACGGTTGTGAATGTGAACCAGCTGATGTTTGCTTATGATATATGTGTGTTTGTTCCAAGCATCAGTGGTCCTCAACGCCTCCTGAATCTTTGTTGTGATTATGCTCTTGAACATGAAATCATCTTTAATTGTAAAGAGACAGTGGAAGTAATTTTCTCCTAAATATGTGAACAGTGTGTTACACCAGTTGTGTTCCTGAACGGTGTAGGGGTTTAATTTGCCAAACAAGTCAAATATCTTGGTGTATTACTTCGTGCCTTACGGAAGGATGACAATGACACTCAGAGAGATAAGTGACCACATTTATAACGGAGCACGTTCATAACACGCTACATTAATAACAGACCTGCTATGAAGATAGTCTTTTATGAACGGGTCTTTTATGAACGTGGTCTGTTTCGAATGGTCTGTTATGAACAGGTCTGTTTTGAAAGGGAGCCTTGTAGGTACACTTTTGAAAGAAAATCACACGCCGTTTGATTTGCCGCCGAAAAATAAACAAACTCAAAACAGCAGAAAAAACTTGAGCTTTTCGATGCCCAGCGTTTCCTGGTCACATTTGTATCAGAAGCACTGAAGGTGTTGTTGAGCAATATTTTCTTTTCTTTTACATTTATTAATTTTAAGAAGTGATTGCAGAAATCCTAGCGGCAACAAATTAACTTTAGTCGCTGTAAGCAAAACCATAGCAACAAAAATTGAGTGTTCTGATATTTCAACTACTGTATTTCTAGTTTTACAAATCAAATTAGATGCAAAATGTAACTTTGTTTCAATATGTCTAAGATAAGAGGTTTGGGGGCAAAAGGGACCGAAAATATCGTCCGCCTTGTCCCGTTAAGAAAAGTGATGGAAGATGCAAAAGTACTCGTTTTATTTTCCCGGTAGGTTAGGTACTGCATGCATTCTCACTTGATCAAATTTCAGCTGCGTGCGACCATTCCTGAATGAAAATCAGCACTAAAAAGTGCGAGGTATTCTATGCTTCTCCAAAAAAACAAACAATCGTGCGCTGCAACTAAACGGCAATACACTGCAGTAAGTCGTGAAGTTCTAGTACCTTGGGGTGGTATTGACGAGTGATGGAAGACAGTACAAGGAGTTTGATACAGATTGTTAAAGCAAAGGCGATTCTATGTGAGCTGAATCGCTCTGTGGTCGCAAAACCGGAGCTTTCAAACGCCCGCAAAACTGTCAGTTTCAAATCAGTCATTGTTTAAGTCCTCATCTATGGTCATGAATCTCGGGTTATTACTGAAAGAGTGTTATCTCAAGTACAAGCGGCAGATATGGGATTTATGCGTTCACGGTGTGACACTCCGCAACAAAGCGCACAGCTGAGAAATTCGTAAAGCCCTGAATGAAGCACCACTTCTCCGATCGGAGATATCAGCTACTACGACCCACGAATGATTAGCGAGGCAAGTCCTGCTGGCTACACTCATGGGAAAGAGACTCAGAGGTCGACCAAGGGACAGGTGGCTTGATTATATCTCCGACCCTGCTTGGTCCCGTCTTGTTGTTGAGCCTGTACAATTATCAGAATTTGCTGAATACCGTGAGATATTTCGAGTGTCTTCTACCCCACGACCTTCCTCAGAGGAAAAGTGGGTAAGAGAATGAATAACATGCGTTGATCGATTTCGTTTTTCGTTGATAATAACGCCGAGATATTTCACAGGTAGCTCGAGTTTGAGCTGACGGTTACATACGGTGAGGGTGAATTCTTTTGCTGAAATGCAAGTGCTTCATGGGCCTGTATATAGGGGTGCTGTGGTTTAGAGGGGTCGCAAGTAGGCTCTGAGGCAATGATCGTTTTGAAGTTTGGCAGTGAATGGTAGGCAGTACTGTGGTGACCAAGAGTTTGGCGTAAGAATATTGGAGTGTTGTAAGCAGATCTTTGGCAGGGAATTGTTTTTTAATGATCGAGTACCTCAGATTGCAGAAATTGACGTATGATTGCTTGTAGAATTGGAATTCATAATATATTGCAATATTCGAGCTACGTCGTCGTCGAGGGAAAGCGATACGCCATATTGGGGACACGCTGGGGCAGGCTCAAGCACTGGGCATGCCCCAAGCAACCCCAGGTGTTTTAAACTAAGACAAACTGTTGAAAAATGTTATGTTCTTGTTTGCTGTGGTTATGTTCTTTTTTGCTATCTTTTTCAACTTGTTGACACTTTATTCACGACATGTTTTAATAAATAAACAAACGTGGCGAAAAAACGCGCCAATATCGCCTGGCACCCCGCGGTTATTGGCGGAAAAAACGCCTGACAGCGAATGTATTAACCTTAGTTTGCAATGAAGGTAGACTGGAATGTAAGGAGACAGGCAGTTATCATCCGCATAGACCACTGTTTTATTAACAAAAGACAATACTTGATGTATTTTATGATAAGCTGTGGCTCTGCACCTTGTTTCCGTTCACATGTCGCTTTGGCGCAACAACACCTGCAAGGTTTTCAATTTCAAAGTATATTAACTATCAAACGTGATATTCCTCCTGAATCAAACCAGAGCTCAGCAGAAACTTGGCGATTAACGTTTGAATTTCTCGCTGTGCGGTCACAACGTACACAGAAGCGAAAAAGTACCTTTCGAAAGCGACGGCTGCTAAACGGACGTCGCACAGACGTCACCCGACAACCGCGTCGCTTTGTGAAGCAAATGCGTGTTAGGTGAAGGTAGGGGCGGGCAGCGAGATCGAATATGGAAAGTCTTCAAAGCATTACTCGCTGCCGTGGGGTCTGTCATAATACGGTCTGTTGTGCTTTGTTATTTTTAGCATCGGTCCGCGACTTATGTTGTTGTTGATGTGTTTGCTGGTACACGGACAGTACACAGGTGCACGTAAGGCTGGTGCTGATCGAGATCATATGTTAATCTTCTGTGCAACCGGCAGAAGAACACCGAAGGATTGAAACCTTTTGATCATTTCAGCGTCTCTGAGCCGTCTTCGACAAGGTATGATCACTAATGGTATTTTTGAATTAGAAAACTTAATAATTTCTCTTCCGTAGCGTCTATTTTCATTCCTTAGTCCTGCTTTGTCCCCAGCCTTATTAAGTCCTGGCTTTCGCTACTCGAAATTTTGGCATTATTAGCGCAGGTTTGAGAACAAACAAATGCCGCTATTTTAACAGCTTCCATAAGTAAGTTGGTACACGTAAGTAAAGCATTACTGTTTCTACTCAACTGTGACTTACAACAGGAACCTGACAAAAATCGCGCATATCCTGACAAAAATCGCGTGAAAGGGTCACAATAAGGTGGAGATTCCAGTATAGAACGGAAAAGTAATTGTAGCAATGAGAAAATATTTCCTCAATTTTTTGTTGCGTAATCAGGCAGCTTTTCACAACTTTTCATTTTAAGCTCTTTAATACAAAGATTTTGTAAAGACTTACAAAAATTATGGTTGTTGTAAAAGTGTCGAACCAAAATATTTTCATGTAACGTTGGTTCTGGCAATGACAGAAGGTTAAATGGAAATAAATTGATCAATATCACGTCGATATCGAAAAGTTTTCACTGGGAAAGAGATTGATTTTATTTAGCACGGTGTTTTACGCAACTGTTTGAAAAGCCGACGTTGTCCGGTGAGATGGAAATGCAGCTGCAGTCCTACAAAAGCAAACGGTAAATCATTTGTACCCGGGAGCTCTCGTTGATATGATTGGACTCTCTTATATTTTCGATTCGTGCGTTGCGCTATTGCTGTTAACTTCATTGGCAAAGGTTCTTTTGGTTTGCGGCTTTTACCAGCATCGGCGGATACAGGCAAAAGGCATTGGATTGTTTCTAACTTAGGGCCCTGATCAAACAAAGTAGAGTGTTCGTACATTCACACGCATTGCTGTTGTTTACCGACAGGGGTGTAGTGTTTACTATACCAATATTGGACGCAAATCAGGTTTCATGTCTCAATACAACAGTTCATTTCCTGTAATCGAGCGTATATTTTATTAAACATGTAAGCTACGTTTTTCTTTGTTTTTTCTTTGTATTTTTCCCGTATTCACAAAAATCTGATGAACGCAAAACGTCGAAAAAGGGTCATTTCTACTTCAAATCGAAAACTTAGCCAAAACTGTTTGTTTTTCTTCGTTTTGTTTAAAAATGGAAAGAGTCACGGAAAAAGTTCTAATCCGGCTGCCGTCTGCCCTGGTCACTTCATAATCCCCAGAGTAAACAGCGTGAGTGAGACGGCCGCCGTGCCACTTGGTGGAGCGTATGACCTTGAGCACACTTGAACAGAAGAGTCCGATCGATCTCTGTTGAGCAGATAGTGCCTTTAAGTTTCCGTCATATTCTGTTTTCAAAGAGCAGCTTTGTGCACAAGAGTTTGAACAATGCACTCAGTGAACGTTTGGTCAACTGATGCGATCGTTATACCGATGAGTTGGTGATCTTTTCCACAACAAATGAACTGTAACGTTTTGCACTTGTGGGGAATGATGTCTTCTCATCGGGCTGTATTCATCGTAATCGCCTTGTGTAAACCAGAAGTCGACCGCGCGCATCATTTCAGGAGATACCGGCTTTGGAAATTTATGCATTACTCAAACATCTTTCGTATGAAGGTCAAACCGACCAATGACAACCATTCGTTTCGTATGAAGGTCAAACCGACCAATGACATCCATTCGTTTCGTATGAAGGTCAAACCGACCAATGAAATGCTGCAGAAACAACAGCATTCAGTAATTTTCACAAGAAATGTCCACCTTAAGTACATTTACAGATTAAAGACCAGTCAACAGGTGCTTCACAACAAAAACGTGTCTGTCAGATCACATGAATTGCGAAATTTTGTCCCTCTTGTCTTTCAGCGGCCATGTTTGTGACTTGTGGATTTGTTTACTGCCTGAAATTTTAACGGCACCGATTTGACAGGAAACTCAGAGTTAAATCAGCTTAAACTCCGAACACATTGGCGTTCATCACTACAAAGTTGTCAGTTTTACAAAAATTATTGCTGAAATTGCCTTTTTTCCAAACTACCTAAAGCTTTATTTGATGTCTTGTTACATGATACGAGCATCAGAGTCTATTAACCACATTGCCATCCTCTTCGGAAAACGCAAGTCATGTGATGCATGGACTGAATCTTTTTTATAGAAAGTTTACGTTGCGAAGTTTCGACCGAAATGTTTTTTGCAGTTTGAACTTTTGACCTGCGCAGCTTGACCCGGGCTGAGATATCGATTTTCTTTAAATATTCTCTGTTGACTCGATGCTGCTATGCTTTAACCCTGACTGGCTACGACCAACTGCGCTTTTTCTGGGCTTGAATTTTTTTTCATTAAAAACTTGAAAGAGTGAATTGTTTGCAGTAGGCTCGTTAAGTTGTTACTTCATGGTCGCGTTTTTTCTGTGGAACTTGTCGACAGCTCATCAAGTGCTCCAGTGCTTTCCTGCCGATCAGGAAGATGCAGGAAGCAATGAAGCAGGTTTCGCACGCACTAAAATGAAAATATTTGTGCATACAAAACAGAAAAAATTATTTAATCAGTTTGTATTTAAATGCTTGCTCACAAATATATTTACTTTTATCAACATTTGTTGCTACAATCGATTAGTTGCTTTGCAGCAACCTGCCTGTTTGTTGCAAGATTTAAAATTATAAGATAAATGGTTTTCTTTTTTCATACTTGCCTCTAGAAAATTTCAGGTGTGTCACATGCAGCAATTTCGCTTTTTGCAATTCCAAAAGCAAAGAAACCCACAACATTTCAAAATAAGTTTCCTACTAATTACAGAAGGGGTCTGTTTGCGCATCGTTGACACGTGCATTATGAAAGAATGCAAAGCTGCAACAAGTTTAGATTCACAGAAAAACCGGCACCAAGAGGCTTGCTATTGGGGACCTTGCTTTTTATAATATCCCCAATAACGGTAATATTCTCGAATCCAAGATCAAAACCCAGTAATGACACTGCAACAGAGGGTTTGCAATTTTTCTGTGGGTGTTTCTTGAAACTCTTGGTGAGTGCTTTGATGAATTCAACTAAAGTGCCCCAGTGATAGAACATAAGACTATTTTGCTTCTGTAAAAAGTTTTTTATACGTCTTTGACCTGAAACTAATCTAACAAGAGAAGAAACGTCTGCCATGATCTCAAGACTAAGTTTAACCGTTGAGAAAATGTTAAATGAAAAGGGTAATTTGAACAAGTAACAACGAGATGTTGTCTTTTGCAACACGGAAGAAATCACGCAGCTCAGCCTTTACTTTGGGAAAGTAACAACACACATCAAAGAGTGTTAAGAAAAGGTTCAGCAAAAAACAGGCGTATTTATTTCGTCAACAAAGAGAATACTCATGCAGTACATTTCGTAATTTAAAAAGTTCTGCAGGAGAAGCTTAACGGACACTAAACTGTGAGAACTTTCACGAATGTAACTTTTTTGTGATTGCACGCCAATCAGCAAAGTCGCAATGAATTGTGATGTTACAGCAATGAATTATGATGTTACATCAAGTGGTGATTGCTTGTTGCTCAAAACAGCTGCAATTGGGTTTATCAAAGAACTGAAGATACGACGCTGAATCGTTGATATTGAGTTTGTTGCTTGCGTGACAGAAACTAATTTCTCTTGTTTGATTTTATTCCATCAGCTTATATGTATTCGAGCTGACTGCCATTCCCCAGCCCTTCATACACCTCCATGGGCTACGTTAGGTGCGAAAGGAATCAGCTTCATTCGAGATAATGGGTTGATGTGAAAAAAAGCTGCACGACTTGTTAGATGCTTTGAGGCATTGTTTAGCTTGATGTTCGGCTATTGTCGAAGGTGAGGATACAGTTACGTTTGACAGAAAAAAAAATCGCAAGAAGTTGTTGACGATGTATAACGAATGAATGAATTGGAAAGAAGCTCATTTTGAAACTTAGGAGTTCAAAAATTTAATAAACTTCTTGGGAAGAAGTTGCGAGGTGTGATGTGATATCTGATGAAAACAATTAGCTTTGGAAAATGTTTTGTATACGTCAAATTACGTTCAATGATAACTACTTCGGTAATTTCGGAAGAGCTATGAAGGTTAGAAATGCCAGAGAAGTTTCATGTCATGCTTCATACTGTACCTTCTGCGACCAGACAGATGACTAAACAGGACTAATAGCCCTGGCTGATTCTGGAGATATGTTGATTGGCAAAAATTAGTGTTTTCAGCAGTTGCTCCAGCAGGAAGCAAAAAAAATTGTTTTGCTCAATTATGCTTTTATGTGAATGAAGATGGTCTGCTGTACGTTTGCTGAGAAGGACTTTGAAAAATGACTGACAAAAAACCCACAAATCGAAGCTTGGCTTCGCCACAAAACGTAACTATAAGCCTCATGATCTTTCAAAAACGTGGCATTGGTAAGAACTGAGGTCATGGGATTTCGACCCTTTTTTGCTGATATTTAAGCAAATTGGACTGAAGACTGAATAGAGTGGCGGACACACCGATATTATGAAGTTTGAGACAAGAGTTAAAACTGTTGTAGTTTGTCAAGATTGTTTAAAACTGGAACGAAGATCTAAACAACTGTTGGTCGTTTCTTGAGGTTGGTCATGAAGTACCTCATTTTGGTAAAAAGCTTAAAACAGTCGATCTCGGGTGATAGTGCGGCTTTGGATAAAGTTCTTCTACTGTAACCCTCAGCTCAACCGACCTGATAGTGTCTTTAAGACCTAACTAAGCATTTAGTGCAGCTGTGCATGCGCAAATACCTAATATACTGGAGTTGCAGGCAGTAATAGGATTTGCAAAATGCATTTTTAAGAGTTTTAACCTTTTCCCACTTCAAGTCCATACACAAGCTTCGTCGTAACATTCTATTCGTGATGATTGTTCATGATGTTCCACTACCCACAACGCTTTACGGTTCTATTAGATTAGGACCCGCGAAAAGCAGTACAGAAAAAATGTAAAATGTGGCAAAGCTTATCAACTACTAATGGTCATAATTAGCCAATTAGACACGTGTTAAACGAAGTAAAGGACTAAATGAAGCGGTCCAGACAAATGCATACGCTGCGTTTACTGTTCCATTGTCGCTTCGGACGGATAATGAATACCACGTAATTTCAACAATTGATCCGTTTAACAAACACGAAATTGTGCCTTTCTCCTGCAGTGTTTGAGGCTTTTACTATGGATAGCCTCTCAATCACGTATTTAAATAGTTCTTGCCCTTGGTTGGCAATATCGATTCACTACGGCTCTTAACCTCAGGCCAAGCCCGGCACGCTGCTATCTATGTCTTCTGTTATTAATAATCATAATCGATTTTGACGAATATCGCACGTTGTCTGTCTGGTTTTGCCAGCAAATGCTGGCAGCTGAAACATGCCTTTCGAGTTTGAATTTGCCTGAAGCTATTGTATCGCGACAAAGGTATGTTTGAGGTGGCCCTTATGCTGAGAGTTTTGAGAACAGTTGGCAGAGAATAGTGGATGTCGTTTCACGCAAGAGCAGTGAGATCAGTAAAAAGTTCGTTCAAAGTATGCAGTACAGATCAGCTAAGCGCTAAGCAGAACAAGCGTTTACAGCTGAAAAATTGATAACGTTATTTAAAAAATCATTTCGTAATGCAAGACTTTAAGATTTGACTTCCTTTATAACTAAATTTTTATAGTTGGTTTCCATCAGGCTCGAAAGCATATAGAATGGAAAAGCTGAAATAATGACACACTTCAGTGATAAATCTCGGCAATACTGGGGGACACAGCAACACGTTAACTATCTGACCTCCATTTCGAGTACCACCAAGCTTCTGGGGACAAAACCTAATTATTTTTGTGGTTCTTAAAACGTTTCTACTTTTACTAGGAAGCATTCTACAACCCAGGAGTGTAGGCCTACGCAAAGGGAGCGACTCGGGTGTATGTACCTCCCCTGGTAAAACCCAATGCAATGGAAAAAGTGATACAATAAAGATGTTTCGTATTTTTACTCTGTGTCTTAACTGCACTCCTTTTGAAAGCAGTAATCATTTTGGTGGCGTAACATATGAAACCAGCCGTTCACAGAGTCTATTAGTCCAGGCACTGTTTTTTAAACACATGGCACCAAGATTCTCTCGTGTTAAATTAACTTGGATGGCCATGAGTGCTTCTGCGTGTTACATTAAGTCAAGCTTCGCAGGGTATTTGAAGCAAATCAGGGTCTCTGGGACACCGCAACAAAATCGTCATAAATAATTTGGATGCTGCAATTTTTCTGGAAGAAAAAAACTTGAGAAATGTGTGTTGGTTTTGTCAACTCAAGTATTGCCACCCAGATACGCTTGAAAGGCATATGAGACCGTGGTGAAAAGCAGTGTCTTGGCGTGTCTGCAACAAAAATTGACCAAGTTAATTATGCAAACGTTGGAAGAGAAACTATAAATCGAGTTAAAAAAAAGCAGAATAGCTCCGAACCTTCACGTTTGACGACACTCGAGAAGGTGCCAATCGGACCAATGTGTTAATACGGCCTGTTGTTGCTGTGTTGCTAAAGGTACCTATCTTGTTGTGAGATGCAACGCAGGACAGATCCAAGGACTAGATAAGTTTGCAGCTTAGTGGAGTGTTTCCCTGGCAAAATCCAGCCGGTCAATNTTGAAGTGTTTGCATTTAAATCTTTAAGGTGATCGCAAAGGTTGACAGTTTGTAGAAGCGAATTTCAATGAGTACAGATGCCAGAACACCGGCGTAGTAGGTCCTTGTAGGGTCCTTAGTATTTTTCAGGCTGGCAAGAGTGCTTTAATTGTCTAAAGATGTTCGTGTTCTATCACGTGTGTCCATGTGTTGCAGTGAATACTGACATACTTTCTTGTATAGCAAAGCTTTTTTAAATTTGTAAATTCTGAATTTACTACATTCTTTCCAAAAACTGACAGCGCAATTAAAACATTTAAAATAAAATTTGCGATATTTCTCACACCAGTAAAAAAATGAACTGAATAGAAACTTCAGATTAGTATTTCTCAACGCTAGCAAACAATTCGAACCTTAACAGATTGTCCCGATGCAATCTGGATGTAAAGACGCATTCTTTCACGTATTGTTCGGCGTGAAGCTGCCTGTGAAACACAGCTTTACATAAATGAAAGCATTGATTTTAGACTTTTACAGCAAGCTATAATCATAAACTGCTGTCTTTACAACAATATCTTGCATTTTCTCTGTCAGTTAACTGTTTGTTCGTTGTTTTGCAAACAGCCTTCGACAACAGTAAACAGTTTAGATTAAGCATGTCCGAGATGGACGAGCGTTTGGTGCGCGGAGACCAAACCGCTTTCTATAGTTTGATGCGTAAACGCTGCATCAACCACAAGGATTACAGCGACGTAACGTTCCTGATTGGGCCGCATCGCCAGCTCGTCTACGGACACCGGTGCTTGCTGGCGGCCAGGTCCGAAGTCTTCCGTTCCATGTTTTCCCAGCAGCCAATCAACGCTTCCGTGTCACGTGACTCGCCCTACGCTCTGCCCGACGTTCGCCCGGAAGTCTTCCTCACCGCTCTCGACTACATCTACACGAACTGTTGCACCTTGACCTGTGACCTTGCGCCGGACGTGATGTCGCTCGCTATAGAATACGCCCTTGACGGTCTGAAGCGGCTCTGCGTCAGGTTCCTGCTGGACAGCTTGTGCACGGAGACGGCGTGCGACGTGCTGCAAGCCTCCGTCGCGCACGCCCAGCCCGAGATGCTGCAGAAAGCCCTCGAGTTCTCGGCGCAAAACGCCAGCGACGTCGTGAAGACCAACCGCTTCCAGGAGCTCTCCGCCGAAGCGCTCGGAGCGTTGCTGCGGGGCGACAACTTGGAATTGGACGAGCTCGACGTGCTGAACGCCGTGCGGCGCTGGAGTCGAAGCAACGCCATCGTCGCCAACCGACCGCCGCGAGAGATCGCTGCTCCCGTGATACCCCTCGTGCGCTTGCCGTTGCTGTCCCCTGACGAGCTCAAGAAAGTGGAGGAGGAGAACAAGAAGGACGGGATCGTTCCGATGGAGCAACTGGCAGCGACGTGGAAGTGTCATGCTTTGAAGGAGAACGCCCCTTACAATTACAGCACGTGCTTGAGGTCGGGCACGAAGTCCCGGGAGAGTCACCAGCACCTGCCTGCTGCTAAGAAGTAGCCAACGAGCTGAGCGCGCGGAATGACATGCGCCGCAGGAGTGTAGTGGGGCTGGAACGTGTGGGAACGGTGTTCCCACATCTTTTTTTGATGTGGTAACTTCTTCCCACGCCTTTTTCCACTAGATTGCATTAAAACATGGCTACGATCTCACGGATGTGCTAGCGACACGCAGATTCGCACTGCTAAGTCTACACTCTACACTGATACAGGAAGATCCAGTGTAGAAAGTCTTGTAGGCGAATGCTCACTTTATTCGAACTATTTGGTGCAGTCTTTCTTTTTATTTAATAAAACGCCGTTTCCAGACCTCTTTTTTTAGCACTACACCCCTCTACGGCACTTCCGTTGATCAACTGTTTGCTTCTGTTTTATTAGACAAAATGTGTTAAAAGTGAAAAAGCCTTACTCTCACCAAGCTAATCCAATTTAGGATTCGATTCTATTTGTTGACTACGTTGCTGCTGAGTGATAGCATTGTTCAGAACTGTCAGAAGTTGTGGATTCTTATCCGGTTGGCTGAAGCACTTTCTAGAAAACAGTTAATCTTTTGAAATATAACAAGTGCTTTTGATATGTAATAAATAATCAGAATCGATAAAATATGTTATTTTATTTTGTTCTAAGATCTCAAAAAGTTTTTTGTTTGTTGCACTTTTTTAATTATTTTCATGAAACACAGTTATCAAATTTGACGAAGTCTTTTTGTCAATTCACAAATATTGTGGCATAAGTTTTTTTTGGCTGCAAAACAGTTCTCACTAACTTCAAAAATTTTTTTTGTAAAAAAATTCACTGAAGAAGAAATAACGACTTACGAGTAATTGGCTTTCGGCTTCTTGCTGGTAGTGAATTTAATGGAGATGTTGACAAAATGTTTAAAATGGGACATGAGCAATTAAATTTGCTTTACTTGTTCCAAAATTGCTCGCATTTTTGTTCAGATTTCTTACTATAAGTCTACGCCTTTAGTTTCGGGTCAAAGCAACTTCAGATGCAGTTGCTCGTGAGTTTAATACAACGATAAACGTCAATGCCCTGAAGAAAATTTGAAACAAAAATTGATACGCAAAAATGCAATCCACGCATGATGGCGGTCAGTGATTGGATGAGCAGAACAAAATGAATTGGTGATAAAACCCTGTGTATGGCTTTACCTGAAATTTTTTAAAACCTTTCAATTTACTTTTTCGAACTGAGAAAATACATTTGATTTTTTTAGTTCTTTGTTTAATTACGTGATATTTAGAACACTTAAGTTAGACTGAATCATAGCTTTTATGGCAAAATTTGTTGTTTTCCATCGCTAATCAAAATATTTACTTTCGTCGAAAAAGTAAAAACACACTGACAGGTGTCTTCCAGCTTTGTTTATGCTGCTGTTTCGATGATCCATTTAGTTGTTGCTATGTTCAGATTTCTTTCAGTGTTGGCCACAGAATCAAATCAATTCCAATTCGATCATGCGTGAAGAGACGAAAAAACGAGCAGCACTTGATATGAAGTTGCTGAAATATTGTTTGTTTTCTTGTCTTTTTGCCCAAACAGTTTTTCTGACGGACTCACATTTCTCCCAAATGTAATTCAAAACTTTTTTCTGAAATGACCACTTCAGTTTCGTCCTGACACACCCGTTGCTGCTGAAGTCGTGTTTGTCTTCGTGAAAATGGTTGAAAGTGATGTTGCAGTCTGCGTAGCATTGACCCTTGTCTTTATCGTGCACCTGTTAATGTTCTACTCAGGCCGTTGCTGGGGTCTCGTCCTGTTACATTCGTCGTGCATATCATCGATGCAGTAATCTTATGAATACAACGAACCATAAAATCGCCTTAAAGTCTTGTTTTAGATCAATAACCATAAATACACGCTTTTATGCAAATGTAGCTTGGGTGGCTACTGAGTCAGAACAAGTTTGTTATGAAGAAAGGTTAGCAGGAGCTGCGTCGACTAAAGAGCGAAACGAAGTTTTTCCGAAACAACTGTAGCGAAGAGTTGTTAGAATGGGGTCCTTATATTGTGCGTGCAGCAATAAAGAAACTTTTAGCTGTCTTCATCATTCGTCTACTACAACAAAACACATATGTCTGCGACAATACACTTTGTCCAAACAAGGCACAGATTTTATTGGTCAACACATGGTCAAGCACAACCGATCTTCTAACAGCTCGTGCTTCGAGTATACACAACTGGATAAAACAAGAAAAACCGCTACAAGCAGATGCAAGCGATAGGTCGAGTTTGTTTTTGTACGTGAACCAAGTGACATCTGAAGATTTTCAAAATTAGTATCTGCGACATTTATGGGCAAAGAAATGTTGGCGTCAGATTTTTAACTGCTTCATTTCTACACTAGATTTTATACAGCGATCCACGCCTATGTGCAAAGCTGTTATGTCTATGTTCTTGTTTACCAACAAAGACAGCCAGCTGATGTCAGAAGAAATACTGCAAATACAGGCAAAGTTGCTGTCATGTGTTCTAGCCCAGTTGTCACGTAACCAGTCCATATATTTATTGTGGAAAGTATCGTTGTATAAGTGTTACACGTTCCATAGACGTATTATATTGATCAAAACCTTTTGATATGACGCACGTACCATTTGATGGTGATCTCAAATTTTGGCCAGTGCTTGCAAATGCGCCGCAAAATTAAATCTAAAGATTTCGATCACCAGCGAACCAAGAGCTAATTTTTGAAAATGCAACAATGGGCCATTTGAAAAAATAAATAAAATTAAACGTACTGTTTGCAACAGAACAAGGTTTTCTTTTCACGCCCTGATTTAAAACAGGATGTGCTTTGATATTGTGCCACGGTATATAAGAACCAATTCGCCGCCAATACGTTGACTATGTCTGATGCCAAACTGCGCTGTACTAGCAGCAGTTGTGCAGTAGAATTTTGCCGCATTTTAATCTACTTTTAAACATTTATGATTCTAAATTCAGTATATTATGTGTTATTCTTCAAGCATCTCCAAACAATTGAAGTCGTGCAGTTTCGCCCCATCACATTTGGAACTATTTCCATGGCATGCTTAGACAAGACACGCACTTTACAATTTCACAGAAACATGAAATGTGTTTCTTCTATATGAATTTTTTTTTCTTGTCATAAGCGAGCCACAAGTTTTTTGCTGTCATCATAACTAGTTCTTGTGAGGTTATGAAGATCATATTCCTTGCTACAGTTTAAACGGATTTACATTTCAGTCAGTAACTTTGCAGCAGCCTTGCCAACGCAAACGAAAGTTGTATAATAAAAACGTTTAAACGCGTTGTAAAGTATTGGGTCGCGAGTCGTTTCACGCTGTTATACAGTATAAACATCACAAGCTCACAGTGCAACAAGCAAGGAAAGCTTCAGTAAATATAAAATCACTGATGTACAAGGGCCTGAATGTTTGAGCTTGATGAAAGCGAAATAGGTTCAAATGGCTTGTCAATCATCCCGAAAATGATCTTTCAAAGGTTATTTTCACAAAATTGAAGACGTGCGTGGTTGCTAGCTGTGATGGCTCACAATTTGTTTATGGGTCTGAGAATGAAGATACTTCGAGTTCTTCGGCAAAGGAAAAAGTTAAAGATAGCAAAAGAAAGATTACTATGAAAGAATTCAGAGCAATTAATATTTTTGACAGTAATTGCTGTAGTTGCATACACCGCTGCGGCTAATCACTTACCATTAATCGGTGTTTCCCTACAGCGAGTCGATCAGTTGGTTGGTTGAATATAGTTTTCTACAAACAAATCACCTTCAATACCCGATGGAAGCTCGAGTATACCAATACACATCAACCCATCGTTCATCGTTTAACGTCTATTTTCGACGACGAAAAGGATTGCACTGGTTCACTCGTTGTCATTGCAGGCAAAGGCAGAAAATGCGTGATGGACTCCAGAAATGCACGACGTATTGAAACATCGTCTGGGCACCTGAGGCTGAGGTCATTTTCATTTTAAAAACGTTTTCTTGTAACTGATTAAGGTCATATTCAACCAAATCATCAATCCAGAACAACATCCTAGAACAACCACTCAGAGACCAAGAACCACATATCTTGCTGTGTTACTGCTAAGAGCCACGTCACACACATGGCCTCACAATCATATCGTTTTTTGCCATTCTGAATGAGAAAGCACTTTACCCCTGCCGTTCCATGTATTTTGTCGATGTTGAGGGGGGAGGGGAATGGCTAGGGGTATTTTTATGCGCTTGTGGGAGGGTCTGCTGCTGATTTGTTTTTCAGGTGACAAACGTTCTTATGGAAGGGATTGGATTGCCAAACTTGGGGATGATATATCTTCATGTAAAATATCAATAGACCCCTATATGAAATAAAATAGAAAATAGTATGGCAACATTCACCAACTTTTGCATTAATTTTCATTGTAAATTGATAAGACATCACACGCACACCTGAACTACACTAATTTTTATATTCCTATGCTTTTGTCGACCGTAGCGGAGGCTCGCCCAGGTTGTGCTATATTATAACAGTCTACCCTATGATAATGAACGTTACATTAGCTTATATGAAGTACTGACAATGTTAAGTTGATCATAGCTAAACACTTCCTTATAAGAAGAGTCAGCTTATCAACCAACAGTAAGAAGCTGTCGCCAACGCACTTAACTGTCATGCAAACATTACAAAGGTGCGTTACACGGCTGGGTTCTCGGGCTTGTCTTTTAAACAGTTTTGCAATCTCTAAGTAGATACTCCCGATTTCGTCGGTAGGTAGCCTATTTATACATTTGAGAAAAAGCGAAAATATTTTATTCAAAAAACTTATTTTTCTTCACTTCACAGAAACCTGGGTTTATGGTGGCTCTAATAAGGCATGTGCTTTGTTTACTTAATGGTTTCACAAGTTAAGCAATGGTACGGCAAACCTCGAATAACGCCATTTTCTCTCTGTCACATCCTACTTGGCTCGCTTAACCCCTGTTATGTTACTGATGCTATTTGCAGCAAGAAACCCACCCACCCTCCATGTGCGGAAGCAGAAAACCTGGAGGCACTTCTGTGAAGCTGCTTTTTGTCCTGTGTTTCCTCTTTTGCAAAGCTGAGGGACCGCATGAAATTCTGGTGTCAAGCAATTAAAATGCTTTCCGAAAGTGTGCATTTCTGGAGACTTTAAAATGAACTTGTCGTATGTTTCTCTCTATACTTCCATCGCTGTTTATCATAACATTACGCAATGTTGTAAGTGTTCATCTATTCGAGGAGCTGTACTGCAAAGTTTTTGGAAGCGTTTGCATCTTGTATATAATTCTACTTGCGAGAAAGCAGTGAGAGAGTTTGGCGAAATAACCCCAGTGGTAGAAGACAAAATTCCGTTTGCCGTGGTTGCATTTCCCATGAACGAACTTGTAAACGTTTCTATTTAAACCACAGCAGCCTATGTCAAGCCACACCTTAAGTTGTTTGGATGCGCAATAAAGATAGCTCCGTAACGAAAAGCTCGGTTTTGCGAGTGGTTTCAGTCATTTTAAGTCAAAACGTCCAACAATTTCATGGTAGTTCAGCTGGTAAATGAGAGGAATGTAGGAAACTAGCAATTTTGACAACACAATTTAAGGTTTTCATGATACTTTTTTCTCGCGCAAGTTCATCAAGAAACTGACCTATACGACGTGTGAGCATGACGTGAACGTGCGTGCGTGACGACATTTTAGCCGTGGGAACGTACTGCATTGTTGTTCCACTTTTTGTTTACAGGACGATAAAAGTGGGTGGTCGACAATGACTGAGCTCCATGAACACAGTCCGAAGTTGCCTTCAGTGCTGCCAGGTGATTTTTATATCTTTAAATCTCTACTCTGACATGGCATTTCTGTACAAGCAGATACTTACACGCCGATTATTTACAGAACACTTTAGACACATTCTCAAGCAGTTTTTAGATCCTTAACTGCTGCTGGCGAATATTAAAAGCGCAGTGTAAAAATTGGAGTGGTGTTAGAAAACGTTTGCGACGGTTACATAAGGTGCCATATTTCCACCAATAAGAAGGTTTTTCAAAAAATAAGCGACTAAAAGTCAAACAGTACCAAAACAAAATAGGTTTCATTATTTGATAAAACTAAACTGGTTATCAGCATACTTGAAGTGCAAAGCTTTTCCAGGTGTTATTTCACTTTATAGCGTTCTATGTACTGTAGATGTTGATATCATCTAAAACATTGTTATGGCACGGCACAGTAAAAACAATCCAAACTATTTTTACTTTCACAGTGCGTATTTTTTTAGAAAAGGAACAAAACAATGAAGGCAGTTAGTTGTTGCAGTTTTAAAAATGTCGTTTGCAACTAATCTTTATAGTTTTGTAATATTTTACTTATTGAACTTTTGTAATATTTTACTTATACTTATTGAACAGTCGTTGGTTTCACAAAGTGAAGTCGTCAGTTACGAAAAATACGACTCGTAGGTGAGATAAGTTTAATTGCTGACGCGATAATTTAAATTGTTTACGGAGGAAATTTATGTGGTTTGTTTTTGTGCTATTACAGAAGCTGCCTGGTTGAATAATTTTTTAATTAATTATTTGAGGGTTTATGTGAACATCAAAAGCAATCACCCACTTAAAGTTTTGTAAACTTACAAAGTGCACTGGATTGACGTGTGACATTTTCGTTATTGAAAAACAACTGCATTTTTGAATATACATTTAGTTAGTTTAATTTCACGTTAAAAACATTCTTGAATGCTTTTTTGTTAAATATGATAAAAAACAGTTTTTTATAAATGCTTTTTTCTGTTTGAGATTTGATTAGGTGATGGAGTTATTGGGAGCATTTTGATTAGAAACCTGTTTCAAAACACCAGAAATTCGTCTCTTATCTCTCTCAGCTAAGCTCCCTGTCTTCTGGTCAAACAAAGGTTATTAAACAGTCGCGCCTCCTCTGACGTTAATCATTGATACTCACGCCCCACCCAACTTCAAAATCAAAGAAATAACAGAACAACCATTGATTTGTTATTGTCCTGATTTTCAACAATATGTTACAGCCATACACGCGCCCCCTTGCGGCCTTTCACGCCAGGGATCAAAGCAACGTTCCTTTTTCAGATAACCGAGCTGCGCTGCTGTGGCATGAAAGGCGGAGAGACAGACTAAATGAAAGTTACTTGAAGCGATTGTTTCACCTGCGAGAAGCTTTAGACAACCAAGACGCTGCTGGGGTTATTTATCTCAGAGACATTGCGAAGCAGCATCACTGCCATTCAACTTTGGTCACAAGAGCAAATCCCGCAGTAAGTGCAGTGTAGAATAAGTTTTTGCCAGACGGTTAACAAATCCTTTTTTCTCTGATTTCATTTCGGCCTNGGTACGATTTACCCTGTGATGTGTGGTTCAACCCACAAAGATACTTAAATTGCTCATAAAACTCAATGCGCCCTTATGAACATGTGGCGTTCTAGTTTGTTCAAACTTTTTTGATGGAAAATTGCGTCAAGTATTTCTTCGCAACTAAATATCGAGTTTTTGTTCAGTATAGTCTCATAGATGTCGAGAAGGCGTTAAAGACGGACGGTGGGATTTGACAAACATGAAATTATCAGCAAACAGAAATCAGTTTACAGGCATATTTCCTCGAGTACCCCACTCGAGCTCTGGCGAATTGATATTTCATTATCCAAACAGATAGGTATGAACCCCGCCCAAGACCCTTTGTATGACCCTATTAGAGACGGTGAAGGGGCCCAAGAAACAAGCTCTCCGTCTCACTTGCATGTTCTGGTTCATGTATTTACCCGCCGAAATTCTGGCAAGGAGCAAAGGCGCATTTAATAGTTCATAACTAGTTTAACGAATATCACGCTGTGAGTAGCGTAATTTTTAAAAATTGTTTAGTTGATTTACAAAATACTGGCCTGCCTTCGCTCACACAATACGAAACAGTTTTACAAGTACACGCGTATTGAAATTCTGCGATGACTCCAAGATTAACAGGTGACGTTGACATGTCTTTACTTTTTTCTTCCTAACTTTATGTTGTAATTTCATAATATGTTTCAAATATGTTTTATCGGTTATGTTTAGCCTCCCTGAAATACGAAAGGTAAGTAATGATGACGAAACTTGTGTGAGCATAGATAAGTTTAATTTTCTAAGCTGCAACGTGTTAAATTTTTTTGAAAATATCAAAATAGTGGTGCATGACAATGACTTGGGATAACTGACGCCATCTTAACATTCTCACGTTCAGTCTGATCAGGGCAGTGGCTTTTAAGGTTTGTCATGAAACGGATTTTGACAAGAAAAGAACAAAAACCTGACCTTTTTTACTCTTCATTTTATGTAAAAAAATTACGTTAAATTTGTGAAATGTTTTTCCAGATAAAAGTTAAAATTAGGGCCGGCGCCAGAAACTAGGGGCAAACATATTTGGGTCCAAAGAAAGCTTTTGAAAAACGATTTCCCGAAAGGCGATGAATATCGGCAATTTGTATGTGTAGATTTCACCAACGTTAAATAAATTTACAACTTTGCTTACCTTCGAGAAGCTGATTAGGTGTTGGGGGTTATATGAGTATTGCTACAGGCATATCAACGACCACTCGCATTTTAACAAACTCGTTCAATGCTATGCTTTTCAGTTTGATTTTTTCTCAAAAAGCGACTACAAAAATCCACAGCCCATCTCCCGATCTGATCTGGGTTTCTGCGAAATACGTTTCAAGTAACAATCACTACCTGAACTGCTTAATTTACCCACACATTTCAAACAAGTTTGTTACAATTTAGTTTCTCGCAAATTTTTTTTCGCGCAATATTCACTATCAGCATCTCCAGCACTGGTCTATCTATGAACTTCTAAAGCCTGTGGGGGGGCAGTTTAGACAACGATCCAGCATCCCAAAAGTATCATTCATTTGAGCTGTTTTAATTGGATCAGAAAATTTTTAATGATTGATTTGTACGTACGTTGTTTGTACGTTGTTTCAATGTTCATTAGGTTTATTTGTGAAACACTATTTATCTCAGCTCGATGATGCACGGATTATCAAAAACATTGCAGCTTTTTCTTGCCAATCACGTAATAGGGGTCTTTTCTAGTAATTATTTAGAGCAGGAGTGGGCAACATGTTACCTTAGATGAAAATGTATGCGGCCGTGTGCATGTAGTTAAAATATAAGTTATGGCGGGCGTGCTTTGTCAGTTGTGCGAGGTTGCTTGATAGGATGACGGGCATACAGACCTGTGGAAGCAGAACAGAAGAGCTTCAAAAAATTAAAATATATGGAACTCACCGGTGGCCGTAATTCATACAAATAAACGGAATGCGGCCGGCAACAGCAAAAAAGTTGTGCAACCCTGATTTAGAGCTTGGGAAGCAATTTGAAGGTAGTCTGAAATTACAAAAACGAAATTGAACTTCCACGAAATAATCGCATGTTTCGCTTCCCTTGGCCGATTAAGGTTGAATGATGTTTTTGGTTTGAGAGCGTCATGTTGCTTTCTTTTTGTTTTCAAGGGCAACATCTGCGTTTTACCTCACGTGCAATTAAAACGTTCCTTAGTTGATCTTCACGCGTACGTCGACGATTCCATGGAGCAGTACAGAAGAAGACGATCCCACTTAGAAAAATTAAAATTGATTCGGGAGTTCCAGCGCTCTTCAAAAATACCCCAGCTCATGCCACTCAGGGGGACAAAACTCTTAAACGATGCAGAATCTTCTGCGCAGGTCAGTGGATCGGCTCGTTTTGATAAAGAAGGCACTGATAACAACGCAGTCGATTCGAAAGAATTGAAAACTCGAAACCGAAAAAGCGAAACGAAACCTCAGCCCGCCGAACAGCAGGTTATGTATCACGTAAACTGGATGCGAGGTGACGGAAGGCTGACACATCTATCGACGCGATACCTGAAACGAAGATCGCAGATGGTCAAGCTGAGGTGAGATAATTAACTGAATACTACACTCCGCACTTCTAGCACTAAAGAAATATCGAGCAAACGTTGTTGCTTTAAGCTAAAAGCACCATACACAGGAAGGAGAAGGATTTTACCTTTGGATATAGATGAAAATTTTATTGATTCAAGAAATGTTGGATATGTCAACTAAGCCTATTTGTATCAAAGAGGGCTAAGAAAGAGAGTTAAAATGCTTTGCTCTCTTTTTCTACTTTTGCCATATGAAATATACACAGTTGATCTAGTCAGGAAAAAACTTTCTGCTGAAACAACAAAACCAGCTTTGTTATCGAATTACAGTACATAATCAAAAAGTGTGCTATATTTTGCTTCAGTTAATTACTACAACATCGGGATGTTGGCACGCCTCGTGACACTTATGTGGTTAAGTGTGAGAGAGGGCGACAAATGAATAACTATTTAAATGGCATTGGAGAATCGGTTTTGACTTTGAAGCGTACGAAGATATACCAAAGCCCAAATCCAACAAAGCTCGCAACCTTAACTGCACGGAAAGTGTATCAAAGATGCTGTGGCGTAACTGCAAACTTCATACTACATTTTAATAAATCACTTCAATCCTGTTTCCACAGATATTGCAAATGTCATGTAACGGCTGATTCCACTTTTTTAGAGCTTTGTTTCGAATAAGCTTGGCACTGTTCATAAATGTTTTGCGGTCTTTGTCACAGCTCAGGTCTGTGAATTTGGGAGCACATGCGTACTCTAAAACGTTTGTCAGAGGTTAGGAAATTCATTTCCGTGAAATATTTGTGATTTTCTCTTATTTCTAAACACGAAATTTTTCTGAATTTCTCAAAAAGCAATCTCACTTTTTGCTTATTTGACTTGCCAAAATACGTCATCACATCACTATTTTCAGAAATTAATATTGGTAATTTTACACTCTCATTCCATAATTCCCGCAACCCTGTCTGTCCTGAGTTTTTAGCTCCAAAGACATTGAACGTTAACAAACTTTATCCCTTATTTATCTAATTTTGACAAGTGTTTGCAGAGCAAGGTGCGCGCCTCCTCCCAGCCCGTGGCTCGTCCGCATATTGCATGTCTGCGAATAAACTGTTCTTTTGCAGACGAGGTCAAGTTAACACTGCCCGTTGTTGTTTGCAGTGGCAGCAGCATCCAACCGATGGTCACCGGAGTGGGTGCAAGCTCCGTTCATATCAAAAACAATTCAACTCAGGGTCGGTCTGTGTTACGAAACCTCGCCGCGAAAATGATTCTAAAAGACGATTCGTTATCACAGCTCAACAATCCTTTGATATGCAGCAAATACGACGACAGCAACAATCAACACCTGAAAACGAAACGATTTAAAACCGCAGCAGCGGACGTTCCAGACTCAGTAGTTCCGGCAAAAGACGGAAATTCTGAGAAGAAACGAAAAATTATAGTGAAACTGCCTCTGCCCAGCATTACATAGAAGCAACCAAGAAGTCATTTGCATTTTCAATCAATTGACTCAACAACTGGTAAAGGTCTCTTTGTGCATCGTTGGTTCCACGCGGTTTATTTTCTATGTAAGCTTAGGTGAGAATTGAGTTGGGGATGTGCGTCTGGGTCAGCAGAAGACCTCGCAGGTTGGAAAATTAGAGATAAAGTATTTCTTGAAGGAAGTCTATTCTCAGCAGTGAACCATCGACTGAATATGTGAGAGATACCATGATTGTGTAACATGCCTACTCGGTAGACCTCATCTTAGCTCTCTTGCACACAGAGCCATACAGCAAAGAGTTTTTTTTCTTAAACGCAGCAAACGAAAAGAAATAAAACTGAAACACAACCTATGACCAAATGAAATGTGAAAAGCTGACTTGCCATTGTTCGAAATTGGTCATGGCAAGTGCTGGTACGTTGATGCACTACATTCCGAAATGGCCCAAGGGTGGCCAAGGGTGGCGCACAATGTTTTCTGGCCAAGATTTCCAACGTCAATTTGCACTTAGTAGAAACTGTTCACTTGGCACAAATATAGTAAAAGGTACTAGTTCTTCGGTTATTTGTAGGTTGATCATTTGATGAAGCTTTCAAGCACATCATTTTGACTAAAAACGTCTCACAGAGAAACAGCCTGCGAAATAAAAGCACATTGTTATGAAGGCCGATCTAGAGAACTTTGATTGACTGATTTTGATGCAATAGCTTATTTTTTGATCGCACAAAAAGCGACATAATGCGTTTTGTCGGGGCGGTTGGGACGAACGCTCTTGCCCAAGAAGCGCTACGGCTCAGCGATTCACTCCGTGGATCGAACAATCAACCTTCCAATTGGCAGGTGAACACTCTGCCACTGAGCTAATCGCTGTAGTTTATGATTTGCAAACACTCTATGAAATTTCAGTGTTGATGTGAAACACGCAGTTTCTATTCTTCTAGTAATTGCTTAAATGCCAAATTTCACATGGTGAGAGAAAGGCAGCGCTCGTTTCTGAATATGCGCCAAATATGTTGTGTTAAAAGCGAAGTGCAAATCTATCAACGCTGTTTTCCAAATGTTGTACAATGTTAGATTTAATGACTTGCATGTTTTTTTTGCGTCATGACCCGTTGATTGGCAGTTGCTTTGCACCTTTGGTCGATTATTTGTTTGCCAGCACAAGCTTCCTCCTCGCCCTTCAGTGCTGCTTTTGCGGCTAATGGTTCATTTGTTGCAGCTGTACAGTCCTATATGAATAAGTCGCTATTTGAATAAGGGCTGAGGATGCGTAATTCCACGTGAAATCGATTTCCTTTTAAAATTTGCTGATCGATTGCTTGCTTACACCCATCGTGGAGAGTACATACTGGTTGTAGTTGTAGTCTTAAACTTCAGCGAGAGTTTGCATGCAAGAAAGCTTCATGAAACGAACTTCAGTCTTCAAATACAACTTGGCGTTACAAAACCAACCTGATGTACTTCGCCAGACAAAACTCATTTATTCTTTTACTGCATCGGTATGCCTACAGTACGTTTTTGTCTTTCATTTGAATAAAACCTTTACCGTGGCTTCTGTAATTGGTATCACTTCGCCACAAAAACAAAACAAAATTGTCCGAAAAAAGCATTTTATTCTTGAGTTTCATAAAGCGCATCAAGTAGCAAGCAGCAGTATGTTGTTAAAGCTTAAACGGTAGCGCTCACGAGTGACGGAAGCCAGAAAGAAAGGATCGAACCTCAACAAATACCTGCCACCAACCCACTCATGACATCACCCCCAAAAAAGTTCAAGCCCAAACATTCCCGCATTTTTTTAGCGAGGAGCCAAGCATATTTCCTCGGGCACATGAAAGAAATCGTGTTGCGAACAGAAGTAGATTCTGCGCGACTCACCCCGGTGATAGGTTCGATCTGAGTTTTAATGGCAAACCTTGTTGTGCTCCATTTGATGAAAAGTGTTTTAAGTTGTTTCTATGAAACGATTCTGAATTTTGAAAAATTCGGATCACTGCATTTACGCTGCAGGGGATCACGGTGCTCCACAAACAGTGGCATACCGCGCGCCCGGGGGTTTCCTCGCGCCCTGGGACAAAGTCAGTTTGGGCGTCCCCACTCAGCCCGTTCGTGGCAGCACGGATCCGAAGACTTGAGAGTAAGGGGCAGTGTTCCCACTAAGGTGTGCAACTGCGCAGTACCACCAGACAATTTGCGCAATGTTGTCTCGTTCTCGCGCACTTCCGACATTCTAAATTTAATATACGGTATATATATACATATCACATAGCCCTAATAACGCTGGGAACGCTTTACTGTTTGAGTGTCTGCATGGTGCACAATTGCATGCGTTTAGTGCGCAACAAAACCAACTTTCGCTCAGTGCAGAATTTTCTTGGAGGGAACACTGGTAAGGGGTGTCGAAAGTTGACTCGGGCCCCACATATAGTTGTTTCTAGACGCGTCTGAAAATTTCATATGACTGTGACGTCACGGAATTGACGTCGTGACCTTTGAATCTTGGAAATGATTAACTATCGCAGAGTTAAGAATATAATCGTTTATCGTGAAGCTATTCTCACTTTGAAATTTCGGTTACGATTAAATATTCAAACTGTTGTATTGCGACATTCCTTATTGCGGTAATACATTCGCATTTATTGTGTTTGCTGCTCCCGCAAAAGCATGGTCCAAATCTCAAGGGTGCTCGAATAACACAAGAGCACAAAAATGATTGGTTATAGCGCATTGTAGAGTAGGTGTTAACACAAAATCAACATGAGAGGAGCAAAGCGCTTAAAACAGTGCCTCAACCATAACTTCATTCATCATAGTCATGCAGGGATCCGGCAGTTGGAAAGAAATGAACGCATTCTAACATCAGGTTTTGGGATAAATGGTGAAAAGAAAAAAATGAGTTGGATGGGGTGCTCAGAGGCGCAAAAGCATGTAAATTTGATTGTTTTGATCAAAGTTCCAAATGTTTTGCGAGACGTCTAACATGAGGCTGACAGGCATTTGTTTTCACTGAATTTACTGTAAAGCAAGATTTAGCGGTTAGTGTTTGACTAGTTGTATATATTCAGTTTTTATACAGTATGTTTGACTTGCACACATCGTCAACATAATGTCAGAGGTGATAGAGGAACCACAAGAAATAAGAGGAATCATGAGGCGCCACGCAGGCGCGTACCGAGGTTAAATCGGGCCCGGGGCAGGAAACAAGTCTGGCGCCTCCATTTTCGAACCTATGGTCTTTCGGAAGCACAAAAAGAAAATATTTGCGACATTGTTGGGACTTTTCGGCACCCGATAATGATTCGCCGTCCGGAGCATTGTGCCTCTTTTGCCTCCCTCTGTACGCCCCGCCACGAAGAACACGGAATGTTTTGGTTGCTACACAAAGACAATGCTGATGAAACGCATGCACCGAAATTACACACCAACAACTTTGCAGTTGGTCACCGCAATGCAGGAGGAAAAATGAAGATTTTAAAAAAGTATCTGACATATTAGGAACTAGTGAAAGAAAATGCAAAAAATAAGCAAAAGGTTTCCTGGTTACCTGAAAAAATTTGCATGAATTTTAATGATAGAATTTTATGGGAACAAAAATCTTCTGATAACACAGCATAAAATTTGCCAGAGTTTCACCTTGTTTTCTAAAGCATGGGTTTGTCAGACCCTTTTGAAGATCCTGAATGCAGTGTACCCGCTTGTTCCCCTCTCTAATCAGGTCTGGCCCTAATCACCGCTGGTGCGAGTTGTACGGGGTTTTGGGGCATGTGCTCCCCTAGTTGTGAGATTTAGAAAGCATTAAAAGGAGTGAGTGAGAGCAGACATAGAAATACACAAAGGAGAAGGACAGACAGAAGAGTGCATATGAAAACTGAAGGCATATGATTTTATACTAAACCGTTAAGCAAATATAAAATTGTAAAATCCTAAAATATTTCTTTGGATAAAATACCCTGAAACGTTAACAGAAAATGAAAGGAATACTGCGATGTAATGCTTTACTTGCAATTATCTAACTTCAAAGACAAAGTGTTCTTGTCTTTGTTGCTGCAAATTTATCGATTATTTCGTCACAACAACTGAAAAATTTGGACGTGTCACCATGAGCGTCGGAATTGGAGTGCAGGTAGAGAGGCTTTGGTACCCCCTGGATTTTGAAATTTGACATTATCCTATTAAATTTTGGCTAAAAAGTTGTTATCTTAGTATCGTGTAGGTAAAATGAAATTTCACGACTGTTTGCCCACTCCTGAAAAAATCCTTCAGGCTTTCATCTGTGTCACATGTATTAACCTGCGGCAGGCCTGCACAACTTAGAAAGCTGGAAGGGCCAAATTGATCAACATAAAAACACCGCGGGCCGCAAAAGTCTATTTCGGTGTAGTTAGGAAGAAATTCTGGAACAACAATTAATTACCCGAAGTCGGGCTTTTGCGACATTTTCTGCAACTGAGAAAGCTCTCGCGGGCCCCAAGAAAAGGCCTCGCGGGCCGCATGTGGTCCAGGGGCCGTATGTTGTGCAAGTCTAACCATCGGAATAAGTCAGGCCAGCGATATTCCGTGAGACGATCGTCTGCAGGTTGGCAATATTGACACTTGATATTCGACAATCATGTTCATGAAGATGCTCAGTTTATAGGACATATTAATAAAAAGAAAAAGTAGCAGTAACTGCAAATTCACAATTATAGCTAATACTCAACGCCAGGGTCTAAGAGAGGACGAGAGGAGATACTAAAGGTACATCGCAGCCGGGCTCGAAAGGTACAGTACTGGGGCCCGGGAGATCCTGAATTCAGCGTACCCGCTCATTCCCCTCTCGCATCAGGTCTGGTCTCAATCACCGCTGGTGCGAGTTGTACGGGGTTTGGGGGCATGTGCTCCCATAGTTGTGAGATTCCCGGGATCATCGCCTTGTTCGCCTCCCCTATGCACATCCCTGGTAACAATACACCAAGTTTCATCGCTGCTCTGAAAGCATGCGCAGCATGGCACGCTGCATGCATTGTGAATGTTGGATTCCCGTCCCATTGTGACACAGCTATAAAATGAGAGCGAATTCGGAAAGTTCTCAACCCTGGCTATTTGAAAGCATTGTGGCGAAGCTGTGAGTCAAAGCACACGCAGGCGCTGATTGCTGGAGACGGAAATTCCGTCTTGAAACGTCACTACGATTCCTAATTGCTCGCTTTGCAAACCTTGGTGATCTTGATAAGATTTCGCAACTGGGTATCAGCGACTGGCATTCGACATTTTCTAAATCGTAACTATTAGCATCCGCTGACATTTGACATTTCGTAATAAGTACGTAACATTCCGATCTCAATTTGGCTCCCCCAAAGTGCTGGGTCCAGGATAGATGTCCCCCTTGCCCCCACTCTAGTTACACCACTGATGTTGGGTTGTTGCATTTGCTACGTACGCGTATTCACCAACGAAGATTAAACCTGAGTAATTTTTTCAAAACTCACGAAAGAAAACAGAATGTCACCATTAATTTTTCCGAAATTACGTGGACTGTTGACGTTCGCGAATATTCGCCCTGAATTGCCTGCATAGGCGGCGGGCAGAAGGGGATGTAGTCCGCCCAGAACTAATTTGGTTTCGGTGAAAATTACTTCAGACGTAATTTTGGGAAATTCAATGAAAAGAAAATTGTATTGAAATTAGTAAATTATCTTCTGGTAATATTGCAGTGACAATTGCATTAGACGTGTCTTTTTACTAGGCTTACTCAGAAAAGCTGATTTATAACCTCTTCGGGAAAAACGCTGTAACCTCAGATTCTTTTGACCATGGTTGCCTATCCTTTTGTTTCAGTTTTATTCTATTTTTTTACAACTATAAGAATCAATGAGTTTCAATTTCCACAGTTGGCTTCATGACGAAATTTTTTCACATTTCTGCTGAGTGGCCACACATTTCACTTAACTAGTAGTGGCTATTGGTTGACTTTGACTGCTTTGGGACATCCAACTAAACAAAAGATCAGTGTAAACTGTAGGAGTTGTATAAAACTTGGCAAGTTTCTAATGATGTTTTTGATTGGAATCAGCATCAGAAACAACTCTGTTCGAAACTTTTTCTACTGCAGCTTAGTGCCATTGTGAAGAATGAGAGCATAGGACTTCAAATAAGTTACTTTTTTCAAGAGTGGTATTGTTTGTTATTCCTTTGACGCAAGGTCATGTCATCTTACAAACTCCGATCCGTTGCTCTCGCCTTATTTGACTTCCTTTGACGTCTTCGAAACTTTGTTAAGTCTCTGAATGACAATAGTTGTAAGCCCCAGTAGTGACGTACGCAAGTGCATACATTGCGATTTATTTCACGAGGAAACTCGTTTCATGTCTTCAACACATCTTCAGTCCTGCACGTAATAAAAAAACTTACCAGCGAAATGTTTGACACTGCACAAGAGTTGAAAAAAGGACACACGAAATAAGAGCGGAAAATTGAGCTTTTTTGCTGCTGACCGTATTAAACCTTGCAAAAATCAACTGCTAACCAACGTAACTCCTCACAACGGCTTGCAAGTACTTTCTGAAGCAAGGACACACTCCTGTAACGATAACAGCAGCGCTGGCAACAAGTGGCGTGGTTGATGAGCAGGCGCGTCGCGTTTTACGCAGTCCCGTCACCACGGGGGGGGGATTTGGTGGGCTTATCCCCCCAAACAAAGCACCGAGCCCAAACTAATTGAAATATGAAACATTGTAAATCAGTGGAGTTTATATCAAATTTTCAATGCCAAGCCCCTCTGCACAAACGTAAATCCCCCTATCGAACACTTTCTGCGACGGTTCTGGTTTTACGAAGTCTAGAAGGCACACCGCAATGTGGAGCGCTTCGATTAAGAAAATTTGGCATAATCAGATTAATATTAAGTTTCTCTCTTGCACAAATCAAACACTTCTGTGAAGACAAACAATTGGACTGGTGACGTACAACGAAAAATGTATTCTGTTTTTCCGTTGTTTTGCCAATCGCAGCTTAGTTTGGGGTTGGTTATAGTTCAGTTCACTTCACCTTCTGACATCTCCTATCTCGCACAGTTTTGATCAACTTTTTAAAAATTTGGTTTACAGTCTCAGAAGTCACAATGATGAAATCACCTGAAAACCCTTTAACGACCGCGCCGGCCATCATATCGGCTGTCACATTTTTAGCAATAACTCGCCAGCCTCTATAGCTAGAGAGCTGTTCAAACCCTTTACAGAATCGGCAAGTCTTCTCTAGTTTCGATTAAAAAACATTAATTGATTAGAGTGCGGGGTTTTATCTTGGTGACGTCACAAATAGGTCACGTTTTTGAATTTTTGACCAATTTGACGCGCCCTCAGCGCCAATCCAATGCGCCATTTTTATGGTTCAAACTTTTTTTGGAAACTAGACGATCAGCCGCGTCTATAGAGCCCTTGATTGACCTTCTAGCATGCCTGAAAAAATGTTATGGCCCAAAAACCCCATTTTACCCCAAAATCAGAAAATTGCAGAAAATGCATTGAGTCTCCCACTGGCGGCTTGAGCGATTACGATTACTCGCCGCTAGCACATGATAGCGAGCTATTTGAACCCTCGAAAGACCCGTGAAGTCTTGTAGTTTGCACTGAAGAAAAACCTTTTGAGATTTGGGTTTGGGGTTTTCCGTGGGTGTCGTCGGAAAGAGGGTAGGCTTTGCATTTTTGGTTATTCTTTTATGACGTCATCGCCCGGACAATGAGCCGAAATTGTGGCTCAAACTTTGGTTGGATTCTAGGCTGGAATATGAAGCTTTAGAGCCCTAGATCGACTTCCTGGCGTTTCTAGTGCCCAAGTTAGGGCCAGAAGACCCCAAATCATCGGGGAATATGCTGAGTAATTTCAGGGGATTTCCCTAATTAATTTCGGCTTATTTTACCATAACTTTTGAACCAGAAATGCTAGAAAGTCCATCAAACCCTCTAAAGCAGTGGTTCTCAAACTGTGGTACGCGAAGAGGCCTACTTTCTGTTTTTCTTCACAAAAAATATGTTCACAGCTGTAGTTTTTACTTGTCGGGTTCTGTTAATAAATTCCTGAATTTTTGTGTTGCCTACTTCCCTTGCTGTTTTCTAAAAACGGCCATTAAAATTTCTCACAGCCA
>JGI24158J21664_10000541_pt1 | contig 35492 bp, 16 predicted proteins | sample Ectturendosymbi3_FD_21664 | JGI IMG/M metagenome (IMG submission 21664) | reverse complement strand
CTGACTCTATATTCCTGATTTTTTCTGTCATCCAGAACTGAAAACTTTTCCCAAAAATGTTCATCAAAATCTCTACTGGATGTCTGCTGCTAAGAACCAACCCTCGACAGAATTCGAGATGGCGGGTGTCAAACCTGAAATCACTGAATGGCAATAAAGCGCTTGAAACGAAAGTGAAACTCCGGCCGAATTCGGGACACCGGTCGTTGAGCGATAAAAATAACTGTGTGCAGAATAAAAGAACAAAACCTTGGATGGGAAGAATTCCGCACATATGACGTTAAAGGGTTAAATTGAGACAAACGACCTATCGATGCAAATACACTTGTAAGATTTACTACTGCATTTACTAGCCTTTAAAGAACTGAGTTTCCACAAACTATTACAAAGCGAATATGGCGATAAAACTATGACGAAAGCAGCCAGTTTAACGGCGCAAAACAACTTTGCTTTTTGGAGGTAGTGCTTGGATGGCACTTGATGGCAAAAGCGGTTTTGTATAGTGCCAGGACTGAGTGTTTACAAGGTCTGCGCACCGGATTCAGTGTTGCCTTCAAGATTAGATTATCCCTGCAACTCTTCCGCACACCGTGCACCTGGTAAAAAGGCAACGGTACCAACTTAGAAGGTCTTGGTAAGATCCCGCCGAGAGTCGAACTTCAGACCTAACACCATCGAGGTACCACCGCGTGCCGCATGCAGCCCGAAGACATAACTTTTAAGGCCAGCCAGCTTTCTTAGTAATGGTTTAATGCTATGTATATGCATTACAGCAGGTAATATTAATTAGACCAATTACAGCACCTCTTCATAAAAATGCGCAATGTTAACGAGTACGACGTTCGACTAGACCAGCTATGTGCAACCCGCGGCCCGCGGGCGGCCCAGTCGAAGGTTTTGTGCGGCCCAGTTTAGGTGTTTGCTGTAGTAAAAGTATCGTACATACTGACAACCTGTCCTTATTTTGATAATCTTCAATTTGACATTCTGTTGCAGGTGGTCCTCAGTGCCACTTTGTCACGTTTGTTACCATTGCAGTTATGATTCAAACGCTTTCAGCAAATTTGCTTAAGCTAAATTTAATTTGCTAAGATCAAAGTTAGTCATTCAATGTGGGGCCCTCATTTATATGGCCTTCAATGTGCGGCCCTGCTCAAGACAGTGACATGATTTTTGGCCCAGTAAGCCATTTGGATTGGACATAGCTGGACTAGACTGTAGAGAGCTTCTGCAAATTAGTCAGAAAAGATAAATTTCCCAAACTGAAAGATTTCGCGCTAAAAATACATACGATATTTAGAAACACATCGTGTGTGAAGATTACACTTTCTAGAATGAAACAAGTTAAATCTAGAAACAGAATTCGAATGGCAGACGAAACCGGACGATAGTCTCTGACTTACTACTCTGCCATTAACACTGGTATTGATAAACGAAGTGTATGTGCCAGAGAAGCCTCGAACATAAGCATCCCTTTGATAGAGATGTGTAATTAACTGCTACAGCATTTACTATTGTGTAATAATTTTAATGACGCAGTCACATATCTTCCCTTTTTAGTTTTAAGTAGTGTCCAAAGAATAGTGATTCCTCCTCGTGTTACCTCATACGATGAGAGGAGCCACAACCCTACTCAGGAATCATGGGTCATCCCCTACGCCAGGGGTTCTCAATCTTTTGGTTTTATGGAGCCCATGAAAAGATTGACCATAATTTACGGAGCCCCACAATAAATTTCTAAAAATAAAAACAAAAAAACACATTGTTTACGGAGCCCCGAGGTTTCTCTCACGGAGCCCTGGGGCTCCGTACGGAGCACTTTGAGAACCTATGCCCTACGCAGAGGCATTTCTTTTGTTAATTTCACGTACTTAGACAAATGTTAGAAAACTGTGCTTCCATGGCTTTTCCTGATTTTCAGAGACAAATAGAGTGGTGCCAGAGCTATTTTACAAAAATGTCCCTGAAGGACTACAGGATGTACTCGATCTGAAAAATCGGTCTAACACGTGCATGACGTTTTCGACGCACAAACGAAAACTCCCCTCAAAAACGCCCTTTTTTGGTGGTGTCCTGCCTAAAATTTGTATAATATTTACGTTTCGCTGGGAAGATAAAATTTTGCTGCGAAACTGATTAAGGATGCACGTATGGAAGTAAAAAAATAGTTTGGTCAAGAAATAACGGTTGTCACGTGTCCCAGGAAGACGTATGCAAATTATGGGTAGCATTATGCCCTGTTTTACTGACGCTTATGATGACGCGTGCCTATACGTGGCCCTTCTGTACAACATTGCTTGAAAGGTCAACCAAACCTGTCAACATGAGAGCAACCACTACTACCCGCACTGGATGTGTTCGGCATGGGGTGGGTCATAAAACGCCCTTCTCAGGGCGGGGCAGCAGAAATGCTGCCGAAGACCCACGACCCAACATACTCCAGCTGAACACCGAGGGGATTACCGCAGACAACATCTCTGTCATTGAGCAGCTAGCCTATGAGAACAAGGCCTTCATCATCGCCCTACAGGAGACTCACTGCACAAATGCAGATAAGCTAGTGATTCACAACTTTTCACTAGCTGGGTTAGTCCTGAGCAAAAACCACGGTCTTGCCACATTTATCCATGAGCGGTTGGAATGCTCACTGGTTCATCAGTCTTCAGAACAATTAGAGACTGAGTGGTTGTGCGTAGACAATGCAGGATATGATATTATTAACGTCTACAAACCTCCACGCTCGCGATTCACACCAAGGGCCATCCCGACGTTCCCACACCCCAGTCTGTATGTTGGTGAATTCAATTGCCAACATGTCAACTGGGGTTACAAAAAAACATCTCCTGACGGTGAGAGCCTGGAGGTTTGGGCAACATGCAGCAACTTTGGTCTGCTGTATAACCCAAATGAAACAGCCAGCTTCTTCTCTCACAGATGGAACGTCGGCAAAAATCCAGACCTGGCCTTCGCGAGTTTCGGCCAAGACAGCCGACTGCCGGACAGACGTGTCCTAGGAAAGTTCCCGCGGTCACAACATCGGCCTTCCCTTATAACGTAACCGAAGCTCAAGGTTCCTGCCCACAGCGATCCGGTGAAGTGTTGGAACTTTCGCAAGGCTGATTGGAAGCGCTTTTGGCTTCTCACAGATGAATCCGTTGAGAGATTGCACCTCCGGACACATCGGATATTGAGAGGGCATACCAGGACTTTTGCGAAAGCCTACAGGGCTTTTGCGAGAGCCTATACCCGCCTCATCGACCCCGTCATCAACGATTCCTTGCGAATTGTGACTGGACGCCTGCGTCCTACACCAGAGGACAACCTTCCAATCCTCGCAGGCATCCAACCTGCTGAGCTTCGTCGCATTGGAGTCACACTGTCTGTAGCACGCCGTGCCATGGAACCTGGACATCTGCTCCACTTGGCGCACCCGCCCATCGAGTGCTAAAGCACGGCGCCTAAAATCGAGACCCCCATTTGTACCCGCCACACAACACCTCATCATCTGACAGCAACAACATACGTGCGGGGCAGTGGGCAGATTACCAACGGAATGCGGAGTGGACGGACAGCTCCACCAGACTCAGCATTTTCATCACCTACACCGGCGCCCACCACCCGGAATGACCCTCCCAAGAAGAGCCTGGTTCCGGCTTAACCGCCTCCGCACCGGTGTCGGACGTTTCCGCTCCTTCTTGAACAAATGGGGTATGGTCCCCTTCTGCGGCCTGTGAGTGTGGCGCAGAAGAACAAACAGTCGACCATGTTGTCCTCCAACGTCCAATCCATCGACCTCCCCATGTACTGCATGGCCTGACGGTTCTGGATGATGAGACAATTGAATGGCTGCTCAACACCTGCCCCGAGATCTAGTGCGGTCAAGGAATGGTTTCAACAACACGCTCAAAAGACGAAGAAGAAGACTGACGCTTATAGTAAAATAAAGATTCCTGATGCAGGGTTTTAAGAGAATCGCACTCGTTTAATACAGTGTACGTTTCCAGTAGCGTACGTATTACCTTAAATTAGTGTTTCCAACCCGGTTTTTTTCAACCACCAAACCCGGATATTTTAAAAAACCTGGAATTGCTGTTGCATTCAAGTACTAGTAATTCTGATAACACTGAAGTTGCAGATTGGCGCGTGTAACGGGCAAATTAGCACGTTTGAACTTTCAACGTATTACCATGAGGCACAAGGTTGCGGGTTTTGCTTGCTGACCACCGTACTTTCGTTGTTAGTCCGCTTATATTTTCGTTCAATTCACCTATTCCTATTCAGACGGATAGTGACGTCATTTTGCACATAATAGATGTCTACGTAATAGAACTTTAGTCTTTTCGCTAACCTAATTCAATGACTTCCACGTGGGTAGTTCTTCAAAGACATGTAGTAGTTTCGTAGTTACTAGTTAGTTCATTTATAAGCTGTTATGTGTTAGTTCATATACAAGCCGGGATTCTTTGCAAAATCAATTCGTTCCTTTTCAGTTTGCAATAACTTCCCGCAAAATATCTGGTTTTCCTTTAGAAGCGACTTTAACTAGATCTTTAATCAAACACATACAGTTTACTGACATTACTAATCAAAGAAAATCAGAAGCTTAGAACCATTTCTTATACAAGGCTCAAGAAACACCAAGGTGCAATTTGTGCTCCTCTATACAAAAGAGGTGGTTCAAGCACCGAAAGTTTAATCAACCATTTGAAATCAAAGCACAGAATCCATGGAATCCATGGGGGTGAAGACCACAAAGCTATTCCGGCACAGGAAGAGATTCAATCACAAATTGTGATAAAGGAAATAAGCTTTTTTGAGGCTACAAAGAAGAGGTCAAATAACCTTGAAAAACTGTTCCATGCCTTACTTACAATCAAGCCCAAATCCGTGGAACCAGAGAGGGCTTTTTCAGCCACGGGATTGTTTGTCATAAAACTCAGAAACAGACTGAATGATGAAAGTTTGCTTTGATTGTCATCCGTCGGTATTGTATACATCATTGAAAAAGTGTGCTTAACTTAGTTAATAATTCGCTAATAAATTGCGCAGGGAACAACAGTAGTAATTTCACAATGATATTGAGTTTTTATCTCTCAAAATTGCATTCATTTCAAAACCCGACAAAACCCTGGTTTTCCCGGGTTACTTTTCTCAGCTACCCGAAACCCGGGTTTTTAAATTTTTCCCCGAATTGGAAACACTACCTTAAATGAAGCTGACTCAAGAGGATGATTATTATTTATGTTAAAAAAGAAATTGCTTCGGGACCGATTGTGTAAAACAAAAAATGCATTTTTATATCAAGGTAATTTTGCATCAATTTTTACATATTATATCATGGAAAGAAAACAAGTATTTTTCCAAAGTCTCTTGTGCGTTTCGCTTATCTTTTCACTCTACAAGAAAGCGTTATTTTACCATTTTTGCAAGTGAAAAGACGTTCAATTTTTACATATTATATCATGGAAAGAAAGTAAGTATTTTTCCGAAGTCTCTTGTGCGTTTCGCTTATCTTTTCACTCTACAAGAAAGCGTCATTTTATCATTTTTGCAAGTGAAAAGACGTTCTTCTCAACTGCAGTTTATCAAAAATTTTTTATTCAAAATTTCATTACAAAATGCTTTAAAAAGGAAGACTGAATTTGCTTACCCAGCCCCATATAGCTATCTTTGTTTCATCGACATAAGGAAAACTCGCGAAGTACCTGTGGAAATCAGAAAAAACACTTTAAAGTTCCTTTAAGAGTTAAAAATGTCTGACATTGTTCATGGATTTGTACACATAAATTAAGATTTTTTCATGCAGCACTACTTATCACACACACAGCATCTTCGGGACCACAGGGAACAACACACACACGCACAAGAAAAAGGAACTGCCACACTTTCAAATGGTTTTTACTAGGGCCTTGAAATTAGAACTCTTTAAGTTTTATTTGATTGATTTCAGTTAAAGAACAGATACGACAAACATTCCAAGTCTTAATCCTGTAGATAGGCAAAAGTGCAAACTTGCTTCGATTTAACAGACAATAATTTGAAAAACATCATAACATGAAAATATCACTTAACAGGTATTTGTTCAAGTGGTTAAGGAATCACACCGAAAAGAAAATTAAACAACTCAAGAAACTTACCTGGCAGCTTCAATTTGATCGGCAATTTCTTTTTGACCAAGCTCTTTGTACACTTCGTGCATGAACTTATCTCCTTCAGGAGAGCAGAGACGTAAACGAAAAAGTAACAAACAATTTTGTTCACATAGGAAAGAACAACGCATATATTTAACAGTCTGCTCTGCTTTTCCTACAGTATACTGTTGCTCGTTTCAAATGCAAAAAATTGATTCAGTTGTGGAATAGGAAGTAACAGACAACTATACCTTTTAAGCGGTGGTTGCGCCTGACTTTTATGTGTATGATCTCTAAAATATTTCTACTCAATAGAAAATTGATAAAAAATTGATAACAAATCTGACCACCAATGGTCAAAATCAGACATATGGCAAAAAAATAACAGTCCTCTCACGGTGGAAGTTCATACCGTAAAAGTTTGACCCTCGCCCGTCAATCCTCACAACAATAACCTCCAGACCCACAGGAACGTAAGCTGGAGCCCAACTTCTCGTCCAGAACGAATCAACGTTTTGATATCCGGGACCTGCATACCTGCAAAGCCAGTGAGATTTCAATGTTCATTTTCCTGTATGTTTTAAGCAAGCGAGTTTTATTAATTTAAATTGAACGTTTTACTGAAAATTCCTTTCTCTGGGAGATCATCAACAACCACAAATGTAATTTTAGTTTAAGCTTTCAACAAAACATCTTCTCAAATACTGAACACATGTTCTCGAACAGCAACTTATCACAGCAAGCCCACCACGGCTGAAATTACGCAAAAGCAAGACAAGATCTACTCAAACAAGATCTACTCAAATTTCTTGCTCAGGTCAACCAGACCAAAGTAACGGTTAGTAAAAACTAAGTTTATGCGTAACCAACAAGTGAAAAATTCCAGAGATGCTTGAATAGTTTGCTTGAATAGTAAGCATTGACAATTTGCTTGACTAGTAAGCATTAAGCCTTTCAACTTGCCGTTTGGTAAGCCTTGGTGAAAAATATACTGATGTCTGAGTTATGGTTCACACTTAAGCCTGCATGACTAAGGTGTTTATAATGTTTTTGGCCTGTTTTACGCAAAAATGGGTTTCATACAGACTCGTCTTTTATTTGACAATTTTTTAATACACCATCAATTTAAAATGAATAGGATGAAAACATAGTGTACACTACGAAATATTCTTCAAGACGTTCACACATTTTACAAGTTAGAAATTGCCAAATTGCTTCAGTAAGACGTTATGTTCAAAGATGGTCATTGGGCTTGAAACGAGAAAAGGGAATTTCTAGAGTAAATCACAAAAAAGCTTAATATTGCTCTAATTGTGCCAAGAATGTTGTTGTCATAATCAAGAATTGACAACGCAATGGAGATGTTTTAAAATTCTGGCCACAATCGTGAGTGTTACTGTACTCGTACAAACTCAGGAAACATACACTCTAAGTTTCAATTTGTTGTTGATATACACTTTTTTCTTTTTCAGCAAAGACTTTCAGCATATACGAAAGCTTTGGCGATCACGGCTAACGGCAGTATCTTTTTTATTACAAGAAATGAAAGAAAATGCTTGGAGCGAGTGCAACAACATTAGAGAAAATTTATTTCGGAAAATCGGAGTCATCTGATGTGAGGCATGAGGTATCGCAAGATCCTACATTTCATGAGGTTTTCTAGCGGTGCGTCGTTATTAACACATAAGCTAAATTATGAAGCTTTAGAAAAAAAAGTTTCGGGATTTATACATGTATTGCAACCTTAAATTGTTCACTCGCGATTAAATTAGAAAACGATTTCACATGGTGCGTTTTCATTGATAGGAAAATGCGAAAAATGAAATTTAAGTGTATCGCTATCTGCTCATAGATTTTGAACTGTCATCATAAGAACGGCTTTCGGGAGCACTTGTTCATCAAAAAGTACGTTTCACAATGTTGTTTTAGTCTTATCACTTGGTAATGATAGAATGATAGAACCCATGCAGTGTTCACCTGAAGTGAAAATTACTTGAAAGAAAAGTTAGATGGTCAAAGCATTTATCAAAAAAGTTGAAAAAACCGCAAGCAGGTTGGTGATTTCTTGTTAGATTCTTTGAAACCCTGCTGGCGTGCCTCTAGGGCTGCCTATTAACTGCTAATTAATGTTTTAATTGACTGTGTGCACGACTTAAGAGCTGGCAAAAGTTGTCCAATCGTGACAAGTTTCTTCTTTGTGTAATGTACGCAAAAGGCGGAGAATTATTAAGGCGGGGCATTATTAAGCTCTATTTGACACTAGATAATTGTTAATCGGAAAAATCATAGACATTCGCCCTGGAGTAATACTTCTTACTGATAGGCTTAATCGCACAAGACGCCAGCATTACAAAAAATTCCGGCAGTGCGTAAATTTCATAAACACATTTGCAGTGTGACTGACTGTTGTTTTCTGCATGCTGTGCTTTGAGCGTCAGGGCAGGCTTACGTTGGACTAAACCTTATTAGTACCGCAACAATATTGAAGTGATCACAATTTGGTCTGGTGTAAAATTTTATGTAGACTTTTCCATGGCCTGTGGCCACAGGGAGCATTCGGGGTAGTGCCCCCCAAAACCTTCATGCCCCCAGATTTTGTTGTGCCAAGAAAACTTTTTCTTAAAACATATAACAAAAGAAAAAACCTTGCCTCCTAAAAATGTATTGTGATCCTCTCCAAACCTTAAAACCTGGATACGGGCCTGGAATTTTTCCCGTTTTTTGCCAGCCTGTTTGTGAATATCCCTGCTCCCGCCTCGCGCTCACCACGTGATAAATGACCGAAATAAGTGACCGCGAGATTTGCCTCCAACCTCGGGCCGCAGTCTTAGAAAATAGAAAAGCAGCGCGTTGGGGTATTCATTGCAATGCCCGTCGTCGAGGTCAGAAACTTTTGACAACCTTTAGTTACAGCGTCACAGAGACTAGTTCTTAGTTCTTATTCAAATAGAATTGCACACGTACATGGAAGCCAAAACAACATGGGTTTGTGATTAGGGTCACAATTGCTTGCGTTTTACATTTCCTAAAATCATTTTAATGCATCGTTTCGCGGAAGGCTTAAATGCTTAAAAGCAAACCAAAAGCTACTAACGTTGCTGCAGGTAAGCATGTGCATCCCCATCTTTCACGTTCGTTAAACTCTTAGAGTCACCAGAATAATGTTAACGCGGGATAGTCAACTTTTCTACTGCAACTAGTGTTTTCAAGTTCCTATAAACCGGGGCTGCAACGTCAAAAATGTCAAATTAGCACTTGGCTTTAACCATCTTTTTTCCTAATTCGCAATGAACAAGGTTTTCTCTCGAAACTTTTTCTCTGCATACAAGTTTCGCTTCATGCGGTTGTAACGGTATCTCTGTTTAACAATAAGCATGCACGACAGGGTTGGCATTTATCCTGGAGCAACCTGGCGCCGTCGGACGGGCAAAAATTCAGGTTTCAGCGACTTAAGTCGGCCTTTCTCAAATGCTACGGTGTCCGTCTGCCCAGCCACTCAGCGCGTTTTTCTCCTGCCACATTCAGTGGCAATGGTTGCTGGCTTTCCGTTCCTCTCGAGGCAATATCGTGTCATAAATGCCTCAGACGAGGTCATCCACAGATTAGTTATTATGACAGTTAATCGTTCGTCGTCGCTTAATTCCTCCATATTACGTTTCAAGAATTGTTCACTGCATCAACGCTTTTGTGTGTTGTCCAGATTCATTCATCAGCATCAACTAAGTCTATCTTAATCACATATCACGTCCCCTATTCGTGAAAACAAAAAAGGCCACTTAAACGTTTTGATGATCATTAAGTCGGGTTTATCATTCACCTTAGAAGGTGTGTGACAGTTTAATTTCTCACGCTAAATAGGACACAACAATGTATATTTATCTTGCAGTGGTACAGGGTCATTACAATAAATTGAAAGTGTGCAATGACTGCGACCGTCCTAGAGTCTTTGCTGGAAAGGGCAGTAGTTTGCCTTCACGGTAAGACTCAGTGAGGGCCGCAACCAGCTGAAATTTTCGGGGAGAGCGAATTGATTGTTACTTGTTGTTGTGCCTAACAACTAAAAAATACTCACTGGGGCTTTCACACTGTTTTTGAAAATTTCTGCCAATCGAGCAATTGCCCTCTCCTGGTTTCGAGCCTGATTCACTGGTGATGTCGTGCGTGATGTGCCTCTTTTTTTCGCCATCTTGTCTTGTATAAGCCGCCAGCTGTGTTGCTGCAGACGCATTGTTCTTTTCCTTTATTGTCTTGTGTATTTTTTTCCAGTTAATCCGCCGGAAAAACAAGGCAGTTTGCACGTTTTCGCCTAATTTGTATCTCCACGTATTCACAACATGTTTTTTTGAAAGAGTAACTGTGCTGCGTGATTGTTGACTGCGGACAGACTTTAAGTGAACGGTATAAACCAAATCTCTGCAACGGAGCCATGCTTGAGGTCTGGCTCCTTACAGTTTAAGTTTAGTCAAAATTTCGTGCATAAAAAAAGTATTTTCTTGGTGTAAGCAAATTGAGAAAAACCTGCATTGCAAGTTTCTCCGTTAGTTTGTAACAAAAAGCAAGAGAAACGATTTTGCTTATTAAGCGTTTGCAATCGTACTTTTAGATCCTAGAACCACAGCGCACGCAAGGAATACCTTACCCATAAACTTTTGCTTTATTAACATATCGTTAGTGTTTTTGAAAGTTTTAAAATAGGTGAATGATAGAAGGCTTAACAATTATGTTTCGGCTTGAGTCGATTAGGAAAAGGCAGTTTGCAATCGACACAGAAAACAATTAAAAGAACTATTTTGTCACACACTAGTACATTATACCTTTTACACGGCTAACTTTAGAGTCATCCCAGTTTTTTAGGTTAACGCAGAAGGATCTGAACCCTAAAATATTTGGAAGTTTGAAAATAAACTTAAGATATGTAAAGAGGTAAAAAGGTTTGTTCGAGGGTTAGAAAAGCAAACTTTTTTGTTTTCGTTGCAAACCCACGAAAGATACGCAGTCAGAAATTTAGAAAACGTACTTACGGAACAATAAGCATTTTTAGTACATCAAGACGCGTTTCTATGTATTTCAAACCTTGAGATTTTGATTAATTTCCTGAAATATTATCAACAGAAACTAAGAGGGAGTGCATCTTCCCGCATCGACACGCTCATAAAACCGCTTTGGCGCAAGTCTGAGGCATAGTTTACGAAGGTTTTCACAAGAAAACGGATTTCCTTGGAAATGCAACTAAATCGAACGAAAGCAAGTTTATTTAAAATTTTAAAAAGAACATTTACTGATGTTCGTTTAGATTTGTGGTAAAATTCCGGCAAACACTTTTTCTGTCTGGGAGATACAAATGTGGGCCATCGAAGCACTTTACCAGCATACTATACTCGTACGCAAGGCAGGACTACCCTTGTTAGGGTGGTATTACAGCCGTGATTTTCTTTGCGCAGGTAAACTACTTGATTTCTTGGGGTTTCAAGTAACGCAAAGCCATGACGGTTTCTTCTTACCATTTTTTCATCAACATCGCTGACTTGGTATTGCGAATCTGGTTGGTTTTGTAGTAGAGACTTAAATTGCGTTAAAGTCAATATATTTTTGCTAAAACAAGCATTTTGTTTTACGGAATCAGACTTGGACATCAACAGATTTGCCCAAATTAAGCTGAGCTTCACATCTCCGCTTTTGCAGACACATCGGTGCATTGCGTTTCACGCTCTGACGCTGTTTTAATGTTGTCCATCAAACAATTAATTTTTTGGAAATTCGGTTGTTTTTTGCACCTAATTACATTGAGAAACATTTTGGGTTGAAAATGCAAAAACATTCGTCGTCTTTGAATGGACTTCTTGCTTGCGAAAACATTAGAGAAAAAATGTTATCTTGAAAAAGTAGACTATACACTTGAAACAGGTTAGTTATATACTTTTCGCTTTCCTGTCTTGAAACACCAACGCCTTTCGGTATCTTTATCTTATTACACCTGATCATCACATCACGCAAGAGCAGTCATCAAAGATCCGCTTACAGCTTCCTGCCTATTTACTTACACGTCGATTAGCAGCGGATACGTCTTGGATTCATCAAAGTTGGGAGGATCCCATCGCTCGTAATGGAAGTCTGAAAATCCATTAAAGTAAAATGCATTGTACTGAAGCATGTATTGGAGTTTTGTACCAACATGAGTATGAACATGCAGTGGTTCACAAGTTGGTCTCTAACTCTAAGACAAAGACAGAGGGTAGCACCAGAACTATGCATTCCCTTTTGGTTTGTGCATTTAGTGTTGCATGCATTTTTGTCAGTGGCAAATATCTGTTTTTCGGCCACCCAGAGTTCACACTAGAAGAGTGGTTCTTAAACTTTTTTGTCACATTTACACTTTACCAATGTAAATATATTTATTTTACCCCCAACAATATTTAGTGTGTCAAGGCATGAATTTTCTGAAAAGGGCTGGGGGAGGCTCCGTTGGAAAAACGTTGTAAACTTACACTCAGATACATGAATTTTTGTGTTTACTGGAACGAATTTTAGGGTAATGCTTGTACGAAACTTGTCAGTCTCCGAGATGAAACTTTAATGAAATGTTCTTACAAGCAAGCATGAATACTTTTAAGTGGTTCGCTGAGATTCTTGAAACTCCTAAAACAATTTCATACGAGCCGGCATATCACTGAATTAACTGAATCAAGGAGCGAAACGTTTGGAAGAAGGAATACACAGCCATGTTTAAATTTTTCTTTTTCTGAAAAATGACAAACAATTTCAAACCAGTCAGTCACTCAGTGAGTCTTTCGTGCTTGTTTTCTATGCATACACATTTTATTTTCTGGGACCAGTGGTTGAAAGAGATACTCTCATGTCATCTTTGGGAATCAATCGAGATCGATGTTTTGTTTTATGGTCTCATTGAGGAGAACTCTACCTCGCGCATATAAGTATTTCGAAAAAGGTATAATGACTTCAACTGCGCGCTTAGACAGCACAGAAAATTCTTCGCCCACTCAACACCAAAATTTGGAAACGTCGCAGTTGCAAGATATAAATTTGGAATAAAGCATTGTTTAACATTGAAGATCAATCAATTCATCTTTATAAGGCGCTTTGAAAACATGAGCCCGTGCCCTGATAAACTATTTTCAAAAATACTGGAAGGGCTTTACTTGCCAGTGCATGTCGATGACGAACACAAGGGTAGAAATGATGTGAACTGCCCGTTTATTCACCAGAGTTGTAAAAACTGACTCCTCTGAGCATAAAAGAAGCGCGGTCTGTGCATAGCGAGTCTATGTGATATCACGAGTGTACTTTGTTGAAACAAATTATTCATTTTTCTTGATCATCATTCTTTGCTAGTCGTCACTTGAGTAAACATTCGCACATGAAGATTTTCAACTCCACTGCATGTATATATATCGACAGTAAACCAAATAACACGAGCAATTTAACACGTAATTTCATTTCAGGGATACCGCAGAGCAGGAAAATGACGGGGGCATTTTCCCCTGCTTTTTCAGAAGGGGGATGAGGTTTTTGACCATCATCTGTTATGATGAGGTCGACCCGAAGTCCACGTATGATTCTAGATAAGTTATCTTCTTCGACAAAATAACTGAGAATGTTGAAACCTGCATTCGATAACTATGAATAACTCATTCACTGGATGTACCAAAAAAGGCTGTCCACTGTCCAGTCTATAGCATGCTTTGAAGGAAAGAGAAAATGGCGCTGGAGTCTGACCATTGTGAAAACGGTGAAATTTATTGCACAACAGAGGATTTTTAATTCTGAAAAAGCTACAATCTCCTTTTACGTCCAAACTCCAAATGAAGTCATGAACAGAATCGGTGTTGTGCACATAAGGTGCTGAAACGAATCTGATAGTCTACACGTATAAAGATGAACTAAAAAGAGAACACATTACCACTAACGTGCAACATCTCGATTTTCTGTGATACATCCGTAAACCTACTTCGTAACAATGCTCTGTGACGCCTGACATTACGCCTCTCATCAATCCACGAACAAAACTGTCGGATAACTAGTTAAAATAATAATCCAGGACATTACATTTTGTAAAAATGTATAAAAATGTATGCTTGCTATAATTTACGATTGAGAAAATTTACCCCATAGAAAGATCAAATTTACCCCTGGGGGTAAATTTACCCCAGGTTAGGAATCACTGCACTAGAATGTATGGAGCATGTCATCACAGCGGTACGGGAGCCCAATTTTTACGTAATTTTTTTTAACTTTTAAAAGTTTTGCCCAATGGCCACTGAGGCTTGCCAGAGTTATTTTTATTATTTCAACGATGTTTTCTTCCCACTTGTCTTATGCTTATATGGGTAAAGGGCAAGTGCAGATCTCGAAAAGCTTCCGACATGGGTTGTCATTCGCACTTTAAACTTTCTCATGGGGCGCCGTTCGTAAAAAATTACATCGCGCACATTTAACACAAGAAGCAGTTAAATCAAGCATATTTAGCTAAATCAGCCAGATTTACAGATTTAGCTACATCCGACAGATTTAGCAAAATAGACAGATCAAACAGATTTAACTAAATCAGACTGATTTAGCTACAGTCCATTCAACTATATCGCTCAAGCGTGTCGACTGACAACTTGTTTACCGTGCCACTAAATCTGACAACTAGGACCGTTATTTGAAGGCAGGGTATTTTCAGGTATGCTTTAATACTTTCTTCTCATAGTATTAGTTTGCGTAGAGCCGTAGACCATGGATGGCAGTAAAGTTCTGGTGGTGGTTTAAGGCCAATCTACACTGAGAAGTTGCCAGGAGTAGCCGCGCACGATTCTTTGTTTGTTTTATTGCGCCCAGGATTTGCCGAGCCGTGCACGAGCGCAGAATTACCCGACGCAACAAAACAAACAAAGGATTACGCCTCGCAACTCCTGGCACATCCTCAGTGTCGATTGGCCTTAGGTGCAATTGTTTACGCAAAGTTTCAGATTTATCATTGATTTTGCCAAACACGGTTACTGGTTAGGCCTACTAGTTTGAAGTGTCCTTAACTGTTGCTAAATCTGTCTGATTTAGCAGTTTTTTTGTGTTAAATGTATCCTATACATTTTTTTCGAACGGCGCCCCATACTCTCTGGCCGTGCAGTCGTAATCTCAAAACGTTTTGTAATTGTACGTCGTTCGCGTAGTAAAGTCATGGTACTCTCGGGCGCGTGCTCTATGTGCGTGCTATGTTTATCAAACACAAAAAATGCCTGGTAAAAGTTCAAAAATTGTTGTCCGAAATAACTTTGAGTAGTAACAACTTGGCAAACACACGTTCTAAAATATTAGTCATAATTAAATTCAACCTGATTTCGAAACCCAGCTTTAGTGCGCCCTGAGGTCAACTGTAAATGTGCGAAAACTTCAGATTGTTTCAGGCGGGTCGTTGGTAGCAAATGCAATTAAGCAACTTTTACGAAAGTACCGATACTTGTTTTGCAAAATCTATCAAGCAGAAAGAGGAATGAAGCACTTTTTATCATAGTGATGTAAGGATCTTTTTTATGCTGCATGATTTAACCAGCTAAAGACTTCTAGACCGGGATCGCGTTTTGAAACAATGAAGTACTTTTAGGGTCTGTCTGAAGGCATAGACCAGCTTTGTCAGATGGTCTTTTTCACTAAATGAGCAGCGGTGCGTTAGCTTTAGCAAGGCAATTTTGATAACACAGTGGCATTGCTCAAATACCCAACGCTCATTAGTACCACCGAAGGTAATGATTATCGTAACAATTTGTACAAAATTTTAAGTCATGACAATGCCAACATAGAGAAATGCAGCACGTTCAAAAACACATTAAAAATGCCTTTGTTTTCTAAATACAGACTCGACATGAACACAAAATAGCAGTACTGTAACACCAGCATGTTTCTGGGGGGTGGCACTCTTCATTTGTTGACGTATCAAAGCGTGAACAAATTCACAGTATATACGAACTTTTATTTTCTCATCATTTGTTCACATGCATGTGATAATGCAGCAATCGACGGTTGACACGTTTTGATTTAAAGAGCCTAAAAAAGTTTGTTAGTTTTAATGAAACAGTAACGAAATGTTCATTTTTTATAAGCAGATTCCATTAAAATTTATAGCGTTTTTTTCGTTTCTATACGCTTATCAAAAAAGGATTGGCATTTGGTGAAGATGATAGTATACCCTTCACAAACTTGGCGTTGTCTCTCTTAGTTTTTTTCATAGGTGATAAGAAACTTTTTGTAAATTTTGTTCCTTCTTCAGAAATTTCTTTCCTGCAGATGAGTACATTTCATGGAATATGTTGTTCGTACTCGGTGAGACAACGCTTTTGCAATGCATTGGCAACGGCTACTTTTTTGCGACTCACCAGCTTTCATTCATCTATTCATTCATTCATTTACCGTATCCAGTTTCACTTTTGATTATTCCATACGATTTCTGAGCCATCTGAGTTTCCTCCACAGCGTCTACAAGATCTTTGTTTGATTGTAAAATATCTACTGAGCTCAGAACGTCATCAGCATTTGAGACTGTGTGGTTGACTGCGTACAGTTCGTAAAGAGGCGGACCCTCACCTGGGCAAAGAAAAGCGTGTTGCATCTTGCTGTTTCCAGTTCCAAAGACACCATACAATATCAAAGCTATATCAAAGTTTCCACGTTTGCAGTTTTTCCACATTTTGAAATGTTCAACGAGAAAAACATAACTCAGCTTTAAGTCAACTTAAAATTTATTTCAAAAAATTTGAAACAACCTAAGAATATGACAGACAATTTCTATCCAGCATGTCACAGCAAGTAAGGCGATAACATGAAGCAGAATTATTTGGAAAGGTATAACGCTCATGAGGATATACTACACTTAATCATCTGTTTCCAATAATTTCAAGCCAACATCGCTTTATGTTTACTGCTAAAAGCCGAAAACGACCTTCCAGTGGATCAAAATGAACAAACACAGTTAGCCCTCCCTAAACTCTCAACACTATTGTTGTGAAGTTACAGTATTTATTCGACAATCTTGCGACAGGCGATAGCCTGATTGGTGCAATTTTTTTGTTTCTCCTCGAACTTTCGAAACAACAACGACACAAGAAAAATAGCAGCAAGTATAAAGCAGTAGTATAGAAGTAAATACAGTAGTGAGTACAATTAGAATCTATTACAGAACTCTAGAAAGTCGTCAACAACCCTAAAAACAGCAAATAACATAGGGTTCGACGCATCAGGTACGTTAACTAAAAATAGTCGCAACACACCAACGTGGTGCAAACTCTCAAAGTGTTCAGTAAGTTCACACTTGGTGAGAACTTAACGAACATTTAATTATTATCACGTGCTTCACGAGCGGTGCCGTGAACGTCGCAGTGAAAGAAAGTGTTGTAGTTCCGTCTCTATATCGCCGCATACACAAACACGACAATTGTTTTTGGTAATATCGAACGTGCTGCGGGCGAAGCGAAGCATACAACGTATGGACGTCAGATGGGGTTGATTCCTAGCAGGCCCATAAGCAGAGGCCGCAGGGGGGCAAATTCCCTAAAATTTTTTTGTCTCCCCTGGAAAAATGTGTTGCACATACTGTAGTTTAAAAGTATTGGACATAGTTTAAAAAATTTAGGCCCCTCTCAGAAAACTCTTTGCCCCACCTGGTGTCCTTAGCTGGTTACGGACCTGATTCCCAGCAGTAGCAGATGATGGATACCATTTGGTAAGTGATATTGGGAATTTAGACGATTCATGAAAATGGAGTGGTGGCTGCAGATTTAGTTACAAGTGGGAGAAAATTCCACAACCGGTGAGCTTTACGGAAAAAGCTTACAGACTTTTCAAACAGCGGAAATCTCAACATTTTGGTTGTGGCGTAAAGCACAAGGAATTAATTGTTTGAACGATGTGCAACAACTGACGGGAAAGGGCAGGGCATCATATCAAAAATTAATTTGGAGAACTAACGACGCAAAGATATTTCTCTACTTGCATGTAAGTATGTGAGGTTTAGATCAGCTATAATACATCGTTAGAGGATGTAGTTTTAGGCAGTGCTGTGGAGCCGGAACTCAAATGCAGGCTCCGGCTCCGACTCCTGACATCTTTAGGTTTTGACTCCAGCTTCTTCTTGGTCTTCAACATTTAAAAGTGTTTGGCTTCTTCACCAAAATGATTTGGTCCATTAAATATTATTAAATAATAGAGGTAGGTATACAGGGGAGTCATTATTAAATAATAGAGGGGAGGGTGATCATTCTTGTGATTAGATATGGTCATAACAACAGATTTTTGGTTTGAATGCAACACTTCAAACCTAAGACCAGTTGTGTAACGTACGTGCAGAGATTTTGAGTTACTACGCTGTGAAACTGAACAGAACATCTATCTGAATAAAACAAGGTGGTGTTATCTGCAAAAAGGCTATAGATGCTCTAATGTTCGTAGCAATATCATTTACATAGATTAGAAAGAACACAAGGCCTGAAACAGATCCTCGAGGAATATCAAGGCTAGTATATTTAGGATCGGAACGAGTCTAGTTCAAGAGAACGACTTGAGAATGACAGGAAAGATAAGAGACTTGAAGGTTAAATAGAGAGTGAACAATTCCGAGCTGTTGCAATTTAAAGATTACATGATCAACACGATCGAAAACTTTAGTTACAGTATGTCGAGGAAAACTGCTGTGAAGTTAAGTAAAGATACAGACTTCCTGACTTTGCGTTTTTCAATAGGTTTCATGCTGCAGCTCCTGCAGCTTTTTAACGCTGTTTTCGACTCTGCCTCGACTCACCTCTGCATCCTATAACGATGTAACTTCCGTCAGTGCTAAACGATGGAGAAATCATGTTGCATCGACCTTCGTATGCCGTCCTCAGTTTGCACGTTATGCATTGAGGCAAGTCCGCAGCACTTTCACCAGCGCCCAGGCGAGCTTTTTTGCGATATATTTGTCTGTTTGCCTGTCCTTCAAGGGTAGACAGGAAATACCTGAGGCAAAACAAGATCAAATTTGGTTCAGTTCCATCCGAGGCAAAGGAACTTTTGTTTGTCTTGAGTTTATTTCATGTGCTAACATTTTTCTATCACTTATTTACCATGCGCTTTTTTCTCAGTTTTGGCAAACGTACCTTGATATTTAGTCGACTTGAAAAGAGAAACTTGTCTTTCACATAAGGTCATGATCAAAACTCTTGACACCACAAAATAATTTGTTCGTTAGTCGAACTATAAGTTTGTCATTCCTGATTTGTCAGGCTAACGCTAAACATGGTTTGTTGGGATATTTAGCAAAAATATATGTTTGACTAACATACATTTCATGCTTTTGCAATAAAAACATGTAATAAAAATGTTTGGGGTTCAAACAGGAAAAGTTAAGACAAAGCGAATGCTTCAGCACGTAGGTTACAAACATTTTTTGGCTTCTTCTACCAAACCAATCAAATTACAAATTCTACCCATGTTTGAAAAACCGAAATAAATTAAAGAAACATTTGGAAAAGCTGGTAGCGCCAACAGCTTAATGAAAAAAAAGCAATAAGCTTTACCTTGAAACCTAGGTCAGTGCATGAGCTCAGCACTTCAAGACAAGAATGCTGCAAAATTTGTGATTATCTGATCAGTAAAAATTTTGGATTATTGTGTTCGCCATGAGTTACTCGCAACAAAGCATGAGAACCAACTGTAATGCAGTATATTTTCACAGAAATTGATTATTATGCAACGCAGCAAGTTTAAACTCATGTCATAGACTCACACGTAATCCGTATCGGGGTGGTAGAGTTCCACTGAAGGGTAAGATGCACTGTATGAGGTAACAGTGTAATCTCCAGACGTGAGAAAATGGTACACATCCTGAAACAGATATTTTTCAACATGTGCACCTCAAGTAGGAAAAAGTTCGACTAAGCTTAACCCTGCTCAGGTAACCTCTAAACACAAACACCATTGTTGTCCTTGCCCAAAATGGGCAGATTTTGTTTATTCGCTTATACTGGACTAACGGACAGGTTTAGACGAGCGCGCTGGTTTTTGTACAACTTAGCAAGTCTTGTCAAGCTCATCAGATCAGAAGAAAACAACGTGTTGATTTTGGAATAAATTTTATATGATGAAGAACAAAAGCTGTTTTCCAAACAAATATGTGGGAAGTGCGCTTAACAAACGAACGAAAAAGTAAAGAAAAATAAAAAAATTCCGCCAGTAGACGTTATTGGTGGTCAGTTTAAGGCTTAAACAGAACTTCATTTCACGCTTGTGGTACTATGTGCATTAAAAGTAAATTAGGTTGAGACATGAAATTTTTCTATTTTCATTGCAATTTTCAGCCACATTAATGCACTTTGCCCAAATGGGCAAATTTTTTACGAAAATCAGGCACATAAGATAAACTTGCCCAAAATGGGCAAATGGTTTACGACAATTGTTGGGCAATTAGATTGATCGCGGCACTGGTATTGACTTTCATGTCTCACATACGGCCAGTCCCGTCGCCACAGGCGGATTTGGTGGGCTAAGTCCACCCAAACAATGCACCAGGCACCCCCCCAAATTGAAATATGAAAACTATAAATTAGTGGAGTTTTGTCAATTTGTACAATGTCAAGGCATTAACAGGGAAACCCCAAACTCACACTAACCACAACGTGGGGTGATTTACACCCAAACTCACGCTAACCATAACGTCGGGTGCATTTCACCTGAACTCACAATCAACCATGACGTCAAGTGATTTTCACCTAGGGACCACGTGGCCACCGCTCCTGTCTGGGTGGAAATCACCCGGGGTTAGCATTCCAGGGGTGTGAGTAATCTTTGCAGAAAACTTGAAAGTGATCAATGCAGACAAGTGCTCCCCATCGTTGGCAGTTGGCACATTAAACCTCGTTTTGTTCTGTTTTGATGGTGGACAGGTTCCACAGCGTAGTCTGGTCTCAAAGTTCATGTCCTCAACAAAATGCTTTGGCCTTTTACCACAAGTGCATGCACAACAAGGAGCAAGCCTTTTTTGACTAAGCCAGAGTTCTAGAAACTACAATTAGGTAAAGAGAAGCACAAGGTTCATCATGTCCTCAATAAAATGCTTTGACCTTTCACCAAAAGTGCACACGGTGGCCATGCCTTTTCTGGCTCCAATTTCTTTCCTCTGACGGAGAAGGCGTCATACATTCTCCTGCTTTTTTCTCAATGAAAACCACGAGCTGAGCAGGATTCATTCGCGCCAAATTGGTTTGCGTCGTCAGGGCTTGTACTCGTGGGATCTACTCCCGTGCTGGCTTCGGTCAATGGTTGCTGGCGTGGCTTACTAGTGAACCTGCACCAACTCTTTTTGCCCAAATTGGTCAATGTCACCTTAGCAGGGATCTTTGTGAAGGAATTTTGTTGCATTTTAGGTAACCATGGGACAATTTGGGCAAATTTTTGTTTCCCATCAAAAACTACAAAACTTGTGCAGATTTCGATAGGACTGCCCAAAAGAGCGTCTAAAAAATGCAGCTACTGAAAGAACCAGCTTTCTACGTGAACTTTAACTAATTTTAAATTTAAGCAGAAGAACCGTTTGCCCAAATTGGGCAGAGGTTACCTGAGCAGGGTTCAAAACTGGAAAACTTCTACGAATTTTTCTGATTATGACATGAGGTGAAGTAAAGCATCGCTTGGTCTTTTTTCATTAAAAACACAGAGAAGAGGCATGTCGCAAATGAATCACTAGAGTTCATGAAAAAACAAGAACTTGTAAAAACTGAAGACCTGCAAAACTTTCCTCGGAAAAATTAACAAAAAGCTAATTTATTTGCCACTGAGCGTCTGCACCAATGAAAGTGAAGCTAAAATAAAAGCGGAATTCTTGAAGCGCATATAAGCTGATACGGTCACCTCAGCGCGACCATAAACAGATGTCTCGTCCGCTAATACAGAGAAGTACTTCGCGACTGCAACAACGTTTACATTTTATTTTGAATTTTCTTGGAATAATCTAATTATATCGTTTGTATCGTTATGTGTAACTAATGCACAAAGCATTGACTGGAGAAAACAAGTCGGTCGTGACCAGGGGTGTAGTCGATGGGGCACGTGGGGGAACGTCAGCCACCTTTTTGGAGTGGAAACGACGTTGTCTCACTATTTTGGCACGAAATGATGGAACTATGCTCATGATTTTACGCAAATTTTTTTTGAAAACAGTTTTCACCTAGTGTACCTCAGCTATCTTGTAATTCTTGTCTCAATACAGCGTTCCTACCTTGTGCTTGTGGCACGATATCACTGACTCCAGCTTCGTCAAGGGCATCTAGTTGTAACCTTAACACAACTCAGAGAACACCGTCATGGTGTTTTCAAAGGTCATCTTTGTTTGTGGAAAAAGGACCAACCTTCTGTGGCAATATAAAGATATCTCGTGGCGACTACGAATCTCTACAGCCTTGATGATGTGCTTGAGACGAAATCTTTTTTGAGTATTTTTTAATGGCGCCTAATCGATAAAAACTTTTCGTGGTCATTCACACTGATTTGAACCATCCTAGTTTCTCTATCTGCTTTTCTGTGACGCTATCAAGACGAGCAACCGACTGACAGAAGGAATAGGTTAAAGTTGGCTGATCATAGAATACTTAAAACATATGCGATTGAGTACTCTATGAGCAAATCTTATTAACACTGCACACGTTTAGCGCGAGGTGTCAGAGCGGTGTGTGAGTCACAAAGCTTTGTGACGTTTCGTATGTGACAATAACTGAGAAGCATTTAATACCTTGTTTTCGGCGTGTATGAGCCAACTACACTGAGGTATCCGTGTGAATGCTGGTAGGGCAAGAAAAGTATATAGAACGTTGCTTCGCTACTTTTTGAATTTCAAAAAGTACCAAACTGCCTGATTTTACAAGCAAATAACTGTTTGAACTATCTGGAACCAGTTTATTACGTCAGAACCTTGCGCTCTGACAGGATATAACGATCTACGTTAAGCGCTCATTAATGACAGAAAATAATCCTAACCAAAGGATCGCTTTCAGACAAAACTAAAGCCAACCGGACTAATGCGTAGACGTTCACATCGTAGCCATTCTCGTTTGTCTCGTTAAACCACCAAACTTAGTTTGGCAGATTAGTAAATAACTGGCTCAGTGATACATCGTCATTCAAAAATTAAATACCTATGCAAATTGATATCTTCAAACCGATGAAATTCAATCATTCTTTTTATAAAAACCTAAATAAATGAATTTAAAAAACACTTTTTCAACAGGCTAATAACAACAACTTTGCACTCAAGGCTTTCATTCACTCTTCTATGGGAGAAGGATTGCAGGTCAATGAAAAACTATTGATTTACACGGAAGTGATTAGCAATTCATCCTCATTTCGCAGAGGACTCACGAATCACGAGTTACGCAGAGAATGATGCAGCGTTAAAGTGGAACCGTTACCAACAAAATGCAATGATGAAAGCCATTGAAAATAAGTATAGCAGTGCGAGGCCACTCGCTGCATTCCAAATTTAAACTGAAAATAGTGATAAATTTGAAACTTGATGGAAAGAATGGGTAAAATTTTCAAATAGTTGAAAAAAATTAAAGGTTAAAGAACTGATGTACCACATATGGACCATCACCAACAAAGGTGCAGCAAAAGGCCTTTCACAAACTTAGCGCAATTGGCCTGGTTTTGCACTTTTTCTGATTCGATGAATAAAAATGTGCAATAGCGTGTGTGAAGTTCATCTAGTACAGTCCATTTTTTTATGAATTGCTTTGGTGCTTTTCTTCTACTAAACTGCCAGGCTTTCCTCACTCAAAGCGATCAAAATCGATAAAGTATAGCTGTGAAGTCATACGAATATCAAAGGTACATTCAAACACAAAACTTTGATAACATCGGAAACAAGATGAAAAACCGACAAGGGACCAGAAGAAAGATACATTGCTATCAGATGCAGCATTTCCCTTGGTGCGTGAATATAATGCTGAAAATATCGTAAGTCTTTAGAACGACTCTTTATAAAATGTATCTCTATTGTTGGTACAGTAGTGATTTGACTGGAAAATTTTGAAATTTTGTGTAAGATTAACTTTGTCATCAATACCGTTAAACCTTTTGTTCATTCCCTCTCGTTTAGTTGTTTGCTTTTCACCTGCCCAACATATACGCCCAACCTACTACTTGAAGTACGGTAGAAGAAAGGGTTTTTATGTTCTAGCTATAGTACTTACAAGTCGTTTTTAAGCTCACAGGCAGAAAAAAGCAGCGCAGAGTTACCTGAAGCAAAAACAGCGAAATGCCCTCAGATGAAATTCAGAACGTTTGAATGAGTTCAAGCATTTTCATTGATTTCAGCCAAATAATTTCAGTCCACAGCACTACTCATCAGTTTTCATTCAAAGAGACGATTTTATTACTTGGATTAACTGCAGTGTTAATGATTGACAGAAATTGTTCTGCTTTTTGCAACAGACGTTGCAAGCAGAAGCAGTACAATCCAGTGCATTGCGAATAATAAAGCATCAAGAGCACTGTGCTCTGCAGCAGGCATCTTTGCAACGTTATAATACATGGTATATTACAAAATATTGCGATTTTCAATCAAGCAAAACAAGACGCACTTACGTTCTCAACCCTGGCAAGATGTTGCCAGCCGTTGTTGGGCAGCACCATGAAAAATTCTTCGTTAGTCTGGCCAAAAACAGGAATCCAATAGGGACGTCGCTGATAGAGCCAACCCGTAGGAGTTTTGTGTTCGAATTTCTGCAGAGTGTAAATAATGTGTTTAAGGAAAAACAAACAGAGCCTGCCCATGTGTTTGGTCATTAGGTTGGGCAACCTTAAGTGACTACATCTCAATTTCTACAAAATAGTTGTCTTTTTATGATCGCTTGCCATTTGTAAACTAAAAAGATCAAGTTTTAAAAAAAAGTTGGCGAAAACCTTTGTGCAATTCAAATCACTCCCGTCCATGTCGCACATCATCATTACACTCCATGTCTGTTGTCTGTCGCACCATGTGATAGCGGCCCTGGTGTTGCTTGCCCACGTCACTCGGCTGAATAAATAGTCACTAAAAAACAATAAGAAAGAGATTTACAGCTCTTTGTCGAAGTATTTGAAGAAGTAACGGCAGAAAGCGAAAATGTTTTAGGAAAGGCGAAAATATAGTTTGCACTTGACTATCTGAAGGAAAAAAGTATGGTATGTCTTATTTTATCACATACATGATCAAGTAAAAACATATGTTTGGTAAACACGCCTTTCAATGATTTTCAAACAACTGACTGTCACAAAAATTAATTGAGCACTATACATTTCATCCTCCTGCTTTTGACGAAGATCATCATTATTCACGAATTGTACACATTCCCAAATAATTAACTGCTTTTTATCTGAATATTACCCAAACAATAAAACTGTGGTATGTGGAATGGAAAAAAGTTTCTCATAACACCTTGAAATACCTCAGTGCGCGAAACTAACAATCGGATTAAAAATTAAATCGTTGAAGTTGTGCTGTTCGAGTGGAGTCCCGAAAAACGACAGTGATTGGTGCGAGATTTCGACGGTGAACAGAGCAACTCCAGGTCAAATCTATATCAAGACCCTATTCAAGGATGGAAACACATCAAGCGTAGCTAAGAACTATAGAAGCAAACTCTAAATGATCGCTAAATAGTTTATAATTTTGATAGGCTCCTCGCATTTGCGCGAGCCTAGTGACGATTTAGCGACAATAGTGACGATTGTCGTAGAGCATATGCCTAAATTAGGCTTTAAGGTATCAAAGGCACCCACTCGTTAGTACGCAAAGAAAACAAAATAGGATAAGGCTACCGCAAGTGCAAAGATACTGTGATTAAAATATGGAATCATTCCGTGCTCTATACTTGGCCATGAGGTCGGAAGAGGGCATCACTTCTTTAGAAACACTAGTTTTAGTGTTGAAAATGAACACCTTGTTGGTTGGTTGAGTTCTTCCAGCCTGTACACAATGATCACAATCTTTTTAAAGTAATTTAAAAAGCACTCTTTTGTGGTGAAAACGCAATGATATATTTTGATTAACAGCTGAAGCAGTTCTGCTTAAAATATTGCACCCTGTACGCACTTTATTGCGAAAATGCAGTGTTGCGTTTGTAAAAAACATGGCTCTCTGTGAAGCACCTTTCAATTTAGAAGAATCGAAAGCAGATGGTGTAGGAGGCGGGGGTGCAGCGGGTGCAAGCGAACCCCCAAGAGTTTTGAATTGTTGAAAATCCGGGCAAAATCTTTGAAAATCTGGGCAAAATCTTCGAAAATCTGGTCAAATTCCCGAATATTCTACCAAAATCCTGAAAATTTGGGCAAAATCCCTGAAAATCTGAGCAAAAATGGCGCCCAGCGTTTGCAGAAAATCACATAAAGACCTTTGTTTTGGAGGCCACACCAAAAAATGGTCTTCTTAATCTTCGTGGGACAAAATTTGTATAGGCAAAAGTCACACAAAAACGTTTCGGGCAAGTTTGGGGAGATTCGGGCAAAAATTATTCGCATCCACTAAAATTTGTCTGCTCCTACACCTATGATCGAAAGTATGTTGAGTAAAGGATGGGCCTGAATAATTAATCCCACACGTTCTAAGTGACCTGGTTGCTGTCATAATAAACAACACTAAACTTATATCATATTGAGAAAGAACTTCATTTAACTGAAAATACACATTCGCACAGATGAGCGTCGAAGTTAGTTGAAAAGTAAAAACATAAAACACAAATATTTATTTTAAGTTTTTGAAGTATTTTATAAGCAATCTAACAACAAAATATACAATTCGCTTGCTACAATGCTCAGGTTATGTTTACATTGTGCTCATCTTCACAATCACCAAAGGCATCAACCGAGTGAACAGTGGAAATTCCTTTTTTATTGAAAAAGAGACATTTGCATTGTTTCCAAAGCAATGAAACTAATTTGACAGTTCAGACATAATGGCTGCCGCTTATCTTCAGGAATAATGATGAGTGTATGATGTGGAATTACGATTTTGAGATGACTTTACAAATTACCACAGAGATCAGATCGATGGTACGCTTCAGTGAAGAGGAATAGTCTCTTGAGGAATTTTTTATGTGGAACAAGTCTTTCTGTTTTTTCCACGTTGGGGACTGAGAAGTTTTTTCGATCACCGCAGCGTTTCAAAACACCAGAGGGAAAAACTTCGAAACTTAAGAATAAAGGGCATGAGCTGCTTTTGAAGGCGAAATGACTTCTTCTCATGACTTGCAATAACTTGATAACTGACCACCTATACTAAGATGATTTTCTTTTCGGATGTGACTGGCATTACGTTTCATGGAGGTAAAAGTTGTAGACACCAACTTTGTCAACCTGTGTACGTCATTTTTGTGAAATTGATCAAACATAATTCCCTAAAAGTGAAAGTAACTTTTCTACATAAAAAATATTCTCCGTTAGGTAAAATAAACCAGCTGCACATTCCACAATAAGAACAAATACATGTGCGTGTTTTAAATTTTAGAAATAAAAACCTAGCTGACCAGTAGTACCAGCCAAATATGATCAACCTCTTGTTCAATTAACCAACTCTTCAAACAACGACCATTAACACTTTGAAAGTATAACTCAACAAAAACATGAAAAACAAACACCTGCCTTCGCAACCTTGCAAAAGTTTTTCTTGTACTGTTATGTATGTCTCTGATTAGTTCATTGCAATCTTTGCTTACTTTCGGGTAAGACACGTCTATCATGTTGGGATATTGCAGACCGTCGTAGCGGGAAAACTGAATGTGGTCGCATTGCGTGTCATTAAACTGCGCATACGCCAGTTGCGATCCATCAGGTGAGAAGTACATGACGTTATTGCTGGAAATCATTTCCTCTGTGAACATCAGCCAATTCACATGTTGCATTAAAACATACTTTGTCGAGAACATAGCACAGACAGTCGTGAAAGGCTATTAATTACAACAAACAAACGTGGGATAAACTGAATCAGCCCTGATTGTTTTGTACGTTTTTGCGTGTCAGAATATTGCATTTTTGTATAGGTTCTTTATTCTATATGTTTCCCAGGTTCTGTTTCATACTCTATATTTTTCATTAAATTGAACCAAATCAGTTGAACCAGTGCATTAATCTTCCATACACTTCACTTTAGGAAGTTCTCCTTAGTATTGGCATAACATTTTCTGTAGTTTTCTACGGGACTTCAAATTCTTTACGTGAAACCTCCCATAAATTCACACAAGAGACTTCTGTTTCCGAAAAAAAAATTTTTTATTGAACCTTTCAGCTATGTGCTAATATTTTCTAAACATCTGAATAAACCATTTATTCCATTTTTGTTTGGATCTAATTATAACACTTATATTACCCCAGTGAATTTCTCTTCGTAAAAACATGGGTAAACAACCAGGTTATGCCCAAGCGCAGAGATGAATGTAAACAACGTTTAAAGCTTACTAAAAACAGTACATTTCTTTTGAAAACAGACTAAAAAAGTAATATTTATCTATTGACTGGTAGTCTTATTCGGAACTCTTTCGTTTAAAACTTTTGCTAACTTGTGTTTTTGAACAGCTTCATTCAATTTTTCGCATTTGCACACGAAATATTTTTTCTAAGTGAGAAATGTCTAATTTTTCGTGTTGCACGGGTTCCACAGTATCACGACATTTCGGGAACTGCTCAAAGTACATGCTTCCTATTTAAATTATGTATGTAAACTCAGATACAAGTTGTTAATGGGTAACCGTCGGAGATATTTTAAATTTCGGGACACATTTAATGAACGACGCATAAGCAGGCAGTTTATTGCATCAATCGCTCACCCTCGTAAACCCAGTCGGGAATGCCATTGTACACGAAGTTCGCTCTTCCTGTGTGTGTGACCTGGACATTCTGTGAATCCGGTGTCTCCCGGTAGAAAATGTTAAAGTCGACGACGAAAGCCTGTGAAATGTAATTATTGCAGAAATGTTTACTGCCCATAAAAATATCGCAAGTGTTTAGTCAAACTGTTCTACGTCAACCTTTGTTGCGAACTTACCAAGGATTGGCCGACAGGTGACCACGTGATGTACTGCGTGTCATTTGGAAAGCTTATGTCTGCATCTATGGCTCTGAAAACCCACAGAAGCTTAATCAGAAAAAAACGTGGTACTAATTCCGAACGCTTTTTTACTCTATTCACAAAACGGTAACCACCAATTTATTAAGTGAAAGTTTATAGTTACCAAACTTCTTCATAATCATAAGTCCATCGTAAGCTCCGCTACGAAATGCATTGCTATAATTATAATTATAAAATGATAATTATCATTTTGCAAAAGCATGGGAGTGACCCGCACGGAATATGCAATGGGTTCATTAAAACTTCCTCGCTTTCCTCTTTTATCCAGTTTATGATATTCTCAGCAGTCTCTTACAATAAAGCAGCATGGATTTGCCGTCTCACGAGGTAAAGTACCATTTCCACAGAGCAAGACTACATGAAACTCACCTTCCACTGACGTCATTTAATCGCTGTGAAATCATAAGCTCTTTATCCTAGTTAAACCAACAAATTCTAAATTTACTAGAGCAAGGCGTTTGACACTTTTTTCATAACATGACAACTTTGCTCAATAAGAACTAGCTTTTCTACAAGCATGCAACTAATTCAAGACATAACAACGCTTTTAATCCTGTCATTTCCTCTTTCTTTTGTCTTTCAACTCCGCCTACTTTAGTTTTTTACCAAGTGATCATGTCAGAAGTAAAACAGCGCACAATGAACGGTTAATTGTAAAATCGGGCCCGAAACCAAACGATATGCTGGGGTCCTCGGCTGAGCAGGAATGTCATTCTTCAGGATAAGCACAAGTTGCTCGACACACAGAATATCCTTAGTTGTAGATAAATTGTTGTAAACGTTACTCTTAAAATCTGACTTTTCTTAGTCGGAAATTGTGTCCTTGCGGTTTCGAAAAAAACGGTACGATTCAAAAAAATTTGACCAAATCGCTTCTACCATCCTAGCGTATGTCACCTAAAAGAACTATCACAGTCAACGTATTTGCTGTGTACACAGCATGACTGAATCAAGCGGCATATCAGTTGTGTCATCAGAGTAACGCGAACACAGGTAAGATAGAACAAAGAACTACAGAATCCTTCACATGTAGAGGCAAACGCAACAATGAAAAGTTTCCTGATTTAAACTGCCTTTCTGCCAAATTAAATCACCAATTGAGTAAAATAAGAGTTTTTGAAACTACCTGCTCACTGTGTCATTTTGATGTCCTGATTCTCGATTGTTTAAATACGGCCAAAACCACGTTTGTCTCTAAAAGTTTTCGTAAAATTGCTCACAGAAATTTATAACAGTGATTGTTCGTTCGTGGCTGGCAGGATGGCAATCTATATGTCTAATCGAGCTATTTTGGATTAGTGTCTTTTTTGAAGATGGCAGGTGACGATTTTTGAGCTGGATTTGAGATCAGCAAGATAATGGAATGCACACGTTCTAAAACATTTGCTCTCTACGAAAAACTAATTTGTCTAAACGTTTGTCAAATTGAAAAATGTATCACTAAATGCACAATATTTCCTTTAGAATCTATTACTATGTAATTGTTTTTCTTGTAACAAGAAAACTTTTCTTTTTGTTAAAACAAAAATGCAAAACACAATTTTAACTCTACGTCATATAGTAAATACACTTTAAGAAAATACGCAGTACAAGAAAAACGCTAGCTAGAGGTTGAGATTAAAAAAGTGTTAAATAATTCACAGCTTGATGTCTACAGGTACTTCGGCAGTATTAAAAATATTCAAGATTTGTTTAGAAAAGACAATGCCTCTCATTAAAACAAATCTAATTTTATACTTTAAATCAGAGTTTCAAAAGCGTTGCCGGTACTGAATTCTAAGTTTATGAGAGGGCACAAAATTTTTCAGATTGTCAGAAATTTCCGCAAAAAATCGCAACAAAAGAAGGTGACAGCCGGATTTCCCTTAACACCTTCATTGCAAAGTCCAAACTTTTGCAACAAAGCCCATTAATGCAGTTAGAACTACACCAGCACAGATACGCTTTCAGTTACAAAGCACATGCATTTCGTGCAAAGCTTACACGATAGACTTTTTCGTTGCTAGTGGCCGTTACACTTCCCACACAAGTACTTAATTTGTGTGATAACAGCGCAAGTGAAATACAGGGCTGAGTAAGTCTTGCATTGATTCACTTTCACGGTAATAAAAACAAGTTTTTAAAATGGTCAAAGTTGCACTGGCTGAAGCGGGATTTGTGTTCAAGTCTAAGATAAAATTACAAGCAAAAACACAAACTTTTCATGGGACAAGCGAAATTTTCTCGTAAGGGAAAAATTAGCCGTAGTTAAAGCTAGGCAATTTTTTTAAATCTTACGCTTTTGCAATAATTTAAAAATTTTAACTAAAACTTGTTTTTCAGAAATTATCATCTTCAAACCTGATAAGAATGGTAAATAATGACTCTTTAGAACTCGTGTTTCAAAGTTCCACAGCAAAAAAATTTTCATGAAACAAGTTCACTCTTTCGGTCTTCTTTTTGACACCATTTTCCTAAGCTCAAATTTATGTTAAATATTTTACTCTAAAAAGTCTCTTTGCCTTTGTTCTTTTGGGAAAAGCAATGGAATCGCCCTCCAGAAAAACCGTTTTGATATGTTTGTGCGCATGGCAGCGTTATGCGAACATGTAATAAGACAAGGTTGCACGTGAGTAAAAGCGCGGTGCGTTCAATTTTTGCAGTTTGTGTTTACTGCTGCGCAGATTTTGTGCACAGCCAAACTATGAAAGCGAAGTGGTCCGCAAAGTATTTCCAAGCTTACCAAAGCTGCATGACAAAGGAGGTGACCCAGTGACCCATAGTGAGCTAGTGATACAGCAATGTGGGAATTCCTCTGCAACATCGCACTATGAATTAATTAAACACAGAAACACTCACTGCTTTTCAACATCATACACCAGATAGGTTCCATTGTAAGAGTGCCGCCATCCCTGCACAAAGGTAATGCGTGACGTTTAAGTTTTAAACTTAATAATAAACATCTGTTAAACTGTTGAAGTTTACCTTCTTGTACTTGGTGAGCAGAAGAATGAATTTTTGATCAGCAGACACTTTGTAAGAGCTAGCTGCGTTTTGGGTCTGCAAAAACAAAGTCATTCGGTAAACTAAACTTTTCAGTCGTATGTGATCTATCACATTGATGTTTGCATTGTAGTCGTGGTAATTCTGAGCAAACAGCCTATCATATAAGCCACAATTGTAAACATCACGAACAGATGTATTTAAGCGATTAAATCAAACCGTTATGACTTAAAACGCAATCTACAGTTGAGTTGTAAGTCGGGCCGAGTTCGGGCTTAAATTTGTCAAAATGTTTCGGGCTGATTTCGGGTTTACAGTACATAAAAAATTTTCAATAATGATCTGAGTAACCATATTTTTCGTTCGTGACGTAGATCAATTGTGCTCACCACGGTGACTTCCGCGAGTGAAGTGATTGTAATTTTTTTCATCTAATTCTGGAGTTGCACACACCTGCTTCTTCTGATCCTTGCTCGGTTTAGCCTCATAAGTTTTTTGAGAGGGTGACAGCGTTGAGGAAATTAGCAAGCGATGAAGTTGTGTCGAAAAGATCAATGATTTACTTGTTTTAAGAAACGATTTTGCTAGATTTAGCACCAGGCAAGGATTATGATTTCCTCTGAAGTGCTGAAATGATAGATGTTTTGATTTCGACAACCAGCGTATTTGGACACTGCTTTCACGTATAAACCAGGCTTCAAAATGAGGCCCGAAAGTAATTTTTCTTCTTTTCGCGCCTGATTGCCGTAAAATTTTCAGCGACGCTTTATTTTGTTCCAACTCGTGCACATTATTGATATAACGTAAATCAATACAAATGCGACACGTCTTTCTTACATAAACGGTTCCAGGCATCAAGATTGCTTCCGTGCTTGCAGTAGCGTCTTTGACTGCGACATCTCTATTTGATTTCATGTAAATGTACTTGGTTCCTTTTAAAAAAAAAGTTAGTTCGTTCCAGCAACGTGAAAACGTTGACGGATTGAGCAAATTGGACTCCATATTCTTACAGTTTCTGTGCATAAACCTAAGTACTTATTTCCTAGAAACTCTATAATGCTATGTATATATGCAATGGCACTGATCACGCGCCTCATAAAAGCAAAAACCACGAAAGTTTCATTTCCGGCTGCACGTGATTGACAATGAATAGATCAATGTAGCAACTTCTTCTTGCAACAATACTAGCTATATGTAGCGCGTAGTGGAAGCACCAAAAGTTCTGCTGCTACGGAAACATGAACTGTACAATATTGTATAATTTTTCAGCTCTACTTCAATCTTTCAGATGGTATTTGCACTTTCTTTTGCCTCACGCCGTGTACTGACCACCAGACGATATAAGGCAGCACGAGAATGTCCTAAGATAAGCCAAAGATAATACCGGCCAACATTTCCGGACCAACGCTGAGACTATGCAGACCATTAAGATCCAGGTGAAGGTCTAGATCAGGGGTCTCAAACACACTTATCGCGGACCACACGTGGCCCGAGAGAGCATTTTGTGTGGCCCGCGATGCTTTTTGGGAATTTTGAAATAATCAACACCAGGTTTATCTAGTTTATTCACCAGTGTTTAAAAGTGCTCAGCTAGCTAGCCAGTGAACGAGTACCTTTTAAACTTAAACCAACGTAGAGACGACTAGAAATGACTTGTCTATAACGCAAGATATCTTTCGCAAGAAATAAGATCTAAAAACTGTTTCTAGTAAGGTTCAGGTACCGCCATTGTTGCGCCAGCGTCACAATGCGGCCCTCATGTTACTTTATAACTCCTCATTTGGCCCTCGGAGCGCTTTCAGTTCGAGATTCCTGATCTAGATTCTATAACAGGGGCAGTCAAACATTTTTCAGTGAGAGACATATACTTCTGTCAGTAGCCAGCGAAGGACCAGCTTCTACAAATTACATATTTTTATATAATATATTTTCATATATCTAATTTTTAATATATTTATGTTTTTAACATTCAAACGCAGCTTATTTTATCAAGAGGATGGTATTTTATTACATGTTTCTTGTGCTTCATATCACCATAGCCTGTGATACTCGATCAGCACAAAAAATACTAAAAGTGTGTATTGTGCATACAAGGGCAGCAAAAATGTTTAGCGGGCCGCAGTACGCCCACCCCTGTTCTACCGTAGAACAAGGATGGGCAAACAACGGCTAGCCAAATGTTTTAAACAACCGGCTGAGATCGAGTCGTGTATTAACGTGATCTAGAAACAATTGAAAGTTCTAGGTTTGTTGCAAGCTTTCGAGTAATCAGCCGACTGGACTCCGCTTTCACGTATTTGCGATGATTCAGATTTGCACATACCAGTTTTCAAATAGCTACTCTCTAGCATCATGGCGACACAGTCTAATCAATCAGCAAATTTTGCTAACAGGAAATCGATTTCGGGTAACTCTACGCGTAGCCAAATCATTATTTAGAGACAGAAAGAATAGACTTGGAGCCTTTGGTTCAAAAGAGTTGCCGTTTCACAGACTTCCTGAACTAAACTCACAGTTGTCGAAGCTAAAAAACCTGCAATGGAAAGGTTGCTCCGCGATTTTATATCATGTAATATCGTATATATACTTCGTGCCACGTTTATTGCGGCAGTGTTCCCTCTAAGAAAATTTTACACTGCGCAAATGTGTGTTTCAGTGCGTATGCGCTTGCGCAACCATGTAGACACACAACCAGTAAAGCTTTTCAAGGGTGGAAAGGGCAACGAAGTATATATACGATATTACATTTGGAATGCTTCAAGTACACGAGAACGAGATTTCACTGCGTAATTGGTGGTAGTACTGCATATTTGCGCACCTTGGAGGGAACATGATTGCGGTGGAGAACATACAAGCGTTTATTGAAACAGCTTTTATCGTCTCACAAAGTTTAATCAGCAAAATGACATGCGAATAATTGAAAGGCAAATACTGTACAATGTTGAAAACAGTAGACTAAACGTTATTTCTTCCTCGACGATAAGATTTGAGTGATATCCAAGTTACCATGCCAGCAGGACCCAGAATAAAAGACTTTGTCTTGTTACAAGTATATCCAGTTACAGGTTTTAATTGAGCTATTAAATTACACGCACATGATTTAACAGTGAGAAAACACAAATAATAGCCGTGCACGAACACAGCGGTCGTTCCATGCTGCTGTTAGGTCAGTGCTCTTCAACCTTTTTGTCAACGCGGAACCCCTCATGTACTTTTGCGTTTGTCATGGAACCCCACTAAAAAAAATTTAGAAATTATGA
>JGI24158J21664_10000540_pt1 | contig 35493 bp, 32 predicted proteins | sample Ectturendosymbi3_FD_21664 | JGI IMG/M metagenome (IMG submission 21664) | reverse complement strand
AAGCTTTTCGAATATGACAGGAAAGCTGCTTGCGTACCACCTGAAAAGCCCTCGCGTACCATTAGTGGTACGCGTACCACAGTTTGAGAACCACTGCTGTAATGAGAATATCTAGCTTCCCTGAGTGCTTCGCTTTGCCAACGTGGTGATTGTTTCAACATTCAAATTGAAGAAATTTTGCTGAGGCGACAGAAGGTGACTACGTTTTGTGCCTTTGCGGCCAAACTGATGGGAATGAAAAAGCGACTGCCATATTTTCTGTTCTCGGTTCTTGACGCCCTCGTATTTCTTCAGGAAGTTCAATGCGCAGGGCGCTTTGGACAAGGTGGTCGAATGGCAGCAGACATCGCAAATGCTGCGGCAGCGCTTGCCAGATGACGATCCCGTTTTGACAACCTGGTCAGAGGTGAGTCCTGATGTTCTTGTTTTCAAGCGCAATGATTCAGGGGCGGGGAACTTGTTTGCTATCACCGGGCACCTGAATTGTGGAATATCGCTGGGGGGCCAAAAAGTGATAAATTTTTTATCTCAAATTTCCACCTGTGTGCTCCCAAGGAAAATAACGAGAGAAATCTATGAGAAAGAGCGAGAGGGACTTCTCTTGATTTACTGCCTAAGGATCTGCTTATCACGTTTCGAGGTCATGCTTTGTTCTAACCTGGGTAACGAAAATTCTGATGTGGGCCATAGTAAAAGTTAACGTGGGCCCCATTTGGCCCTCGTGCCGCAGATTCTCCACCCCTGATCTAGTTCATACAACGCACGCGCTCCTCATTATTTACGCACTGGCACTCCGAGGTATACTTGCTTTTACTGACAGTTAAACTTGTGTTAAGTGCACAGTTGAAAGTTGCAAAAGTTAAGAAGACACGTTGCCATCTCTGCTTGATATATCTTTGTGTACGGCGTCACGTGGTTTTTTTCCGGCAAGTAGGCGAAACGTGCGCATGCCGGAAGTGCACCGATCAAGATCCATATCCGAAGTAGTTGTCCTGTATCCAATCCTTAACTGAACCCCAAAATATTTCCAAACTCGATCCGGTCCAATATCCGAACCATACTCCCCAGTGTTGCATTCCGCGGAATAATTCACGCAACGAATATAAGACAAGTTTAGATATGGAAAATATGTGAAACTAATACGAGATTGCAAATGCCGCAATTTCAGAAATTTAGCATAATCTGATCCAAACCCCAAAATCGATATCCGATCTGAAACGGAAAAAAATCTGTAAAATCCTGATCCGAAATTCCGATAGACCGACCCGTGTGCACCTCTGGCGCACACTGCTGGAGTCCCGGTTACTTATTATTGATCGCTGTCGTTTTTGCCAGCATATCCTGTATCCTGGCTGAGTGCAATTGCATACTTTTTTCAGACACTCGACAAAATGTCTGAAGACCTGCCGTTGCTCCAGAAACTGTCCAACGAGGCTATGAAACCCCGTCATTGGAGGGAGGTTTTCACAGGGATGGGGGAGTCTTACGAAGCTGGTTGGACTTTTACTGTTGAAGAGATTTTAGCGTACAGACCATCGCTTTATGCTGACATAATCGCAAAGGTACCGAGTGTTGTACAACACGTCTGCATATTGCAGCAGGCATGTGACGTTTGTCTTAAACTTAACGGAACTAAAATTTGGCGAATGAATGAAAATTTAGATGCATATGCTTTCCCTGGTACGAGCAAAATGGTTTGCCACTCATGGTCACACAAAAACAACAAGCTTGCGCAATAGTGTAATTTGAAATAGGCAGTCATGTATGCAAATGCGAATAAAATAAAATTACAATGAAATGTACTTGTTCGAATCATTAGCCTCCACAAAGGCGACACAGAATAAGATTTCAGGACTTGAGAATGCGTAGAGTTGCGTGAAATAGATTTTCTTTTTCAAATTTTGCTGATAGATTCTATTGCGTCACCTTTGTGGAGACAAATTACATGTGCAGTGTGCATAGAGATGTGCAAGTCCGAATTATCGCAAAGTCATCAAAGCCGGTACCAGCCAGCTGATCCCTCAAAAGCTTGCGGCAAACCTAGAACTTTTAATCGGCGAAATGTATTTGTTTGTTGGGCGCCAAACCGCACCGTTTGTAAGATCTTTCTAAGCACGAAGGGAATAAACACTATTACTTGCTGATGGGTAGAAGCGATGTATGATTCTGAATAAATATTTGTCGCCTGGAGCTTAATTACCGAAACGCGTGCTGTTGCATTTGTTGGCGAATAAACACAAGGAAACGGAAAGATAGAAAAGTACGAACATGAAGATGTGGGAAAGAGATAGAACAATTTTTGCCTCATCCGCGGCCTACTGCTTGTGCTACTTAATCCTTCACACGTCCGTAAAACCTGATAAGGTTTTGTTAAAGTTTATTTCATTTCATGTCACGTGTGTTGCAAACTCAAGTTCGGATGCAGGTTCACAGCGGCGCGGAAGCCGAGTTCAGACTCGAGCAGCTCATGCGAAAAATCAAACGGCAGTGGGAGACTCGTCAGTTTCAATTGGCCAAGCACATTCACGTGGTTCAGAAACCAGTAGCAATGGATGTCGACTCTTCAGGTGGCTTTTGCTTTCACTGCGTCTTCCTGCATAGAATGACAAAAGCGCGTTTATGAAAGTCGTAGCAGATATTCTGAGAAGTTATTTTTGAACAATTGTTGCTTTTCAAAGAAAACGGAGTTTACGGTTTAAGGTTTTCTTTACATATTCAGGGTAAGAACGCCAATTCCTCAACCAGTGCTGCTCTTTTCAGTGCCAGTGTTTTGTTTCAGGAAGTTTAAAGAATTTGCCGGCAAATCACGAGAAACGACTATTCAAGCAACCTCAGAAAATGTTCTACACCCAGGTTGAACTTCAGCCATAACTTTTCTTGTTCTCTTAACGGGGTTAACGAGATGCTAGTTTAGCAACATTAATACTTCGTTTCTTCTGGCATCGTCGTAAAAACGTCGTAACAGCGCAAGTGACCCCACTATGCTACCTTTTCGCGCGTTTCGAACGTAGACAACTTTCTTACGCTATTGCTATGGGCGTCGGGAGGATTTTTGCCAGGGGGGAGCAATAGTGCATTTTTCCAGGGGTATCAAAAATATTTTTCCAGGAGTGGCCAAAAGTGGTTAAATCTCATTTTACCCACTCGAAACTAAGAAAACAACCTTTTTTCTAAAAATCTAATAGAAAAATGTCAAATTTGAAAATCCAGGGGGGGTTGCCCCCTGCCCCCTTCCGTTGTACATGGCTGTTGCCACTTCTTATGCTACTGCGTGTATTCGTTGTTGCAGGAAATCGACAGCGATACCTTCATTTTAGTCCGGGTCAATGACCTTCTGCACGATTTGCTGGAAAGTCACGTGACTCTGCAGGGGATGCTGCAATCGCGCCACCTGCTCGAAGTCCGATCCGACGCCGAGATATGGAGCGACACGCTGCAGCAGGTACGCCGTGAGTTGGCAGTCGGCACGACCAGTACGAAACCGCGAGCACCGTGATGGTTTATGTTGCGATGAGGGGAGCTGCGATTTTTTAGGATTTGTTACAAATAATAACAGACTGGTCATAAACTGAACAACTGTGCAGTTGCATTTTGTCCAAACGTGTGTTTCGCTTTCAGCCTCTCATGTTGGTGAATATGGGTCATTTTTTTCCAAAAATTCAAGTTTGCGTATGAAAGAAGACCAGAGGTAGTCTGCTGGGGGCGTCACTGGTGGGTGGCAGTGCTGCAATTGGTGCCACAGATATCATGTTTATTTTTTTTATTGTAAATGTTGCATTTCGAGTACTTCAGTGATTTGAGAGTGAAGTCTTGGAATTTTTGTAAATTTGGCTTAATTTCGGTTTTCAAAAAATGTACTGACATACTTTCTAGTCATTCACTAAAACTTAAATTTAAAAAGAGTGTTGGAAAATTTGCTTGCCGTCTTAAACGTTTTGCCTCACTACAACGGATTGGACTGCATTTATGAATGCAGCCTCCTCTGTGTGCTGCTTTACCCCTTCAACAACAGACACCTGGCGATCGGACTGGTAGTCCATATAGCCTGCCCAATGTACTTCAGAGTTTTTTTCAGCAGTCAGTCACATTAACATCCCTCGTATGCACTATCTCGTTGTTTGGTGTTTACGCGTTACGTCTGCTTTTCCGCATGACATCTAACTTGCTGCACTACTTTGGTCTGCCGCAGATCGGGGAAATAGTGAATCTCTGGGTCTCCTGCCAAGACAAGTGGATGTTTTTGAGCAAAGTTTTTAGCGGCGAACCAACTTTTACCTCAAGCTTCGAGCATCTTTTACCCAAGTTCAAAGAAGTAGACAAGCAGTACAGGGTGTTCATACACACCATGGTCCAGGATCCCAAGGTTCTTTCTGTATTATCGCGGTAAGTGCGGCAAGCCGCGACTCATTGGTTCCGTCTTTTAGGAGTTTATTTCGTTTATGTGCAACAGACGTAAATTTTGCAGTAGCTGGTAAGCTTTCAGCAACTTGCAGTTATGAAAATCCTTCCCCTTTCGCCTTGCTGGAAAGGTGTTTGGCTTTAGGTACTTGGCTTTTATTTAAACTTTTCTTTTCTGTCGTTTGCTGGTCATTTGCTTTAACGAAGGAAACCATTTGCGCAACATGTATCGCTGTAAATCTTGGCCCAAGTTTCACTCTATCAATTAACTTGTCATTGGATGGACATACCATTTCCATTTGCGAAATTCTGCAAACTCTTCCGGTCATTAAACAATCGTAAAGGTTGCTTTTACCTGCTGCATTTTTTCCAGAGGGTATTTTCGTTTATGTAGCGCTTATTTCAAAGAGCCGAGTAAATACGTCAACGCACGGTACTTTTTCACTGTTCCATGTCTTTGCCGTCCATTACAGGTTACCTGGTCAGAAGGGATGGAGAGAACTGCAGGGAGACGTTCTTCGCAGACATTTGTTGTCTTGCATTCAGCAAGAAGATGAAATACTGCGCGGCATCGACGTACTCCTGGAGGACTTCCGCTTTCGTTTTCCAAGGCATGTCTCTCTTTCACACTGCAGAGATTTCGGCTTGGCTTTTCATAGACCTTGCGCAAGGCAATGGTGTTTGTGGATGTTTTACACTGAAATCATTTATTCTCAAAACGCGCGACATTTTTGCTTTCTGCATGAAAACTTTTCCGATTGTTCAACCTTACTNGGCTTTCTTTCCAGATTTTCGATTATTCCGGTCCTCGCAGTAGAATAGTAAGTCTCACTTTTTCTCTTTTTTTTGTTCCAGATTGTATTTTCTCAGCGACGACGACTGCGTGCGGCTGCTCGGCATAACGCGGCAGCCGAAAGCGCTCGCGCCATTTGTGAGGAAGTGCTTCCCGGGAATCCGTTCTCTCTGCTTCGACCTTCCTCATCCGCTCAGCACCAAACAAATGAAAAATGCGATCACCTTGCTCGACATGGAACTCTACTCGCACAGGTCACGCGCTGGCGTTGGGCGGCTTCGCCCCCATTCATTCAATATTCGAGCTCGTTACGCAGTCGAAACTTCTGAGCATGATGCTTTGCGGAATAAGTTTTGGCATCTTTTTCTGTAATCCTTAATCGTCTGTTTATTGTTTCTTTTTTATTTTTCTTGGTGCAAACCAGTTCGCTATAAGTTTGGTGAAGAGGTATGTTTTAGAGAAAGTGTGGCTTTTTGACTGACCATTGACGCTGAACTAATAATCGTTGAATGTGCTTAGACGATTTAAAAATATTTTTCACTTGGATTCCCGGTTGTGCTTACGCTTCCAGAAACAAACGGTGTGTAAAGAGCTATTTTCGTAGTTTTTTGTAGTGGCTACCTCACACCATTAAATCATTTCCACAACTGCCCCAAGTCAGATGCGTTTAAGGCAACTTGCGACCTGAAATCTTGACAACTTTTCCTCTAGCGGGACCTGTTTTCTTACCGATCATCCTGAGATTCTGCTCGCATTGAACCATGACCACCAAACTTCTTTCCCTTCATTATGACACAGAGACGTCGTACTTGTCAATGGGAACATTGAAATCATGGCATAATTGTTTCAATGTTGACTGCTTTTATCCCTTGAAATTTTAGAAATCTTAAAGCACAAGATACTTTAAAAAAATCGTTTCCGGCCATTTCGTGTTGCGTAGGACAATCAAAATGTTTCAATGACACCCTACTTCTTACTCAGCGAATTAACACTTCGTTCATTTGTCATGATGCTTAGGTTTCCTCAACGCTAACGAAGAAATCGTTTGCCACAGTATAAGCTCCAGCCAACGATCTTGGAATGGTTGTTTAAAATTCCATGATTTGAACTCTCGTTTTTCTACTTCAGGCTGGAAGTCACTCGCATCTTCGGGACTTTCAAAGATGCTCTGCGGATCTCTCCATTGCCCGCCCACAACTCCCCCACAGTGTGGCTTGGCGCGTTGGAACAGAAAATGAAGAAAGCCCTGAGCACCCAGTTGAAATCTCTCATAGAGACGCGTCTTCGAGAAGGTTCTATTGACTTTTCTGAAAGCGAAATACTGATTGTCGTGTAACGTTCGGTGAAGCAGAACATGTTTTATGCATGGCATGCATCGCGGCGTGTTCAAAGCTCTGCAACTTTTTTTAGACTTGTCGGCTGGTGCAAATAGTAATTCAAGACACTTCGCCATGTCCATTATCGACAAACGTATTTTTGTCATTTTGAAACGATTGTTCAGTGTTTCTCAACCTGTGGGCCACAGCGAAGTTTTCGATTGGGCCACGGAGTTGTATCTAGACATCTAACCACCACAACGTGGGAACACATTGATTGTGTTCAGCAGCATGATTATCACTGAATTACGCACAGGAGGAAGTTCGCTACTTAGAATAATATGTGTTGGTTTACGCGTTTAAAGCATAGCTTGTGCTGAAAAGGTAGTGGGCCACGCAATAATTTTTACCAAAATTATCAGAGCCACTCAAGTAAAAAAGGTTGATGATCACTGGATTATAATTTTTTGTACTTGCTCAACATCAAATTGTCCAAAAGCGAATCTTGCGCTTCGAAAAAATAGCTTGTTGCCATGGCAGTCCGTGGCGTGCGAAGCTTACACTGTCGAAGAACAGTGCTTGCCGTTTGCGCATTAGGTTAGTTTTGATGAATTCATGTTCTGAGTGTTTGTTCCTATGTTTACTTTTTCTTCTCTCGCACAGGAACGCCAAACGTAACGGATGCCTTCACCGAATTGCACGAAGTTGAAGCGCTCATCTCTGGAGCGGACCTAGAAGTGCACGTTTTTAAGTAAGCTGAAGTTACACAGGCGATTCGGGTTCGACAGCAATGAAGCCACTTTCTGGTTAACAAAGTGATAGTTTTTCCGACTTCAATTTCTTGTGGACTGCTGTTGGTCGAACGGCTTTTTCCCTATATTTGTTGGTTTCTGACGCCCATGAGGCACATTTTCGTTTTAGTGAGAACTTCTCACCGTTGCATGCCGTATCAAAAAGTTATTCCCTGCGTCATGGAATAAGCATTTCAGCCAGAAGGTGTTAAATTTTACCTTCGCAATCTATAAATGACATTTAATTGCCTTAGCTTGCCGTCTTGTTTCACTGCTGCGTACTGTATTGCGACCAATCCGCTGTCCTTATACAGCAGCATTCCGCAGTGCTCTGTATATGATATTTCTACTTGGAGATGATGTTGTACACCAACGCGTAAGATTAGTGAATGCGCCTTATCGCCATTACAAAGTGCGAGTGTTGGAACGTGAGCATGCGGTTATTTATTTTTTATTCTTTACGCAACGTCCTTCAAACAAAGCATGCGCAATTATAACTTTTTGTGTGCTTTTCACTTATTTCCAAAGTTTTTTTCTGTTCTTTGGTAATGCACTTCATAACTCACACGATATCCAAGCAACGTCGTTTGTTTTTTCTTTTCTTTCATTAACAAATTATGTCTTGAACCACAGTAGCCGCCACCATTATTTGCCTTCTCATCTTGTTAGCATGTTCTTTTCCATTGATGTCGTGAACATTGCGGTTACTCAGCCCATCATCCACCGCCAAGAGACGAATCAAAAATATAGGCAGTGACTTTATAACTAAACGTTTTAATTAAAATTGTGCCAAACATTGAAATTTGTGTCAAACCCGTAACTACGGCTCTGATCCGCATATCTATATGCAGACATGGAATAAAGCGATTTGCTCATCTGCACTTGTCAGTCTGTTGATGTTTCTCTTTTATGTTTGCAGTCACTGGATGCTGAAATATCCCAGCCAGATTGTGCTGCTGTCTAACGCCATCTTGTGGTACCGGTACCTCGCCAAGTTCTTTCAGCAAGGTGCAAAGAAAGCCCGTCACGAGGATATTAAGAAGGACACGGTGTACAAGCTTAAGCAACTGAGGTAAGCTCGACAGTGTTTTCACTCTGTTACCAACAAAACAAGGTGTATCATGCTATTCTTTTTGTTACTCCTGTGGTTGCGCAGCATTTGCCACCAGTTTTACAAAACATTGCCCTGAGGAAGCCTGCTTGAATAGATGGGCGAAACATCGACTAAATAATAAAAATAATCGCCAGAAAAACGAACTTATCTGCTTGAAGGCGTACCATGTCACTAGTAAGGCACACTACTCGTTCTTCACGTAGTGGTGCGTACTTTAAAAGCCTCTCGAACGTAGTATACACGAATCGCTGGGATATTTAAGTGACAGTTGCTCAGAAAGTCAACTTTTCTTGCGAATGAATGCAGTCCAATTTGTGTGTTGCTAGTACTTAGCGCACTGACATCTCATTTATCTAAAGTGATGCTGAGTTTTGCGTGAACTGATTTGTTCGCATTTTCTTCCGTCAGTAAAGTTGCTGCTGAAAAGACTGAACCTGTTCTCAAAGTTATCGAAACGTTTTTAACTTTCTGCTAACTTTTCCATGCAGTCAGGCGATGCAAGACCACGCCTCAAGCGCCAACAAGTCTTCTGCTCATCGAAGGTTGCACGCCCTGTTTTCAGCGCTCACCATGCAGACCGTTTATCACAGAGATGTGCTGAGGTCGATTGAGCAAAACTACGTTACTTGCACAACCGCATACGAATGGCAGAGCATTCTGAAGTAAGCATTTTGCTGACGCTGCAATGCGCGACCGATTCGACAATCTCGAGCTTAGTTCAGTTTCAAACGTATTTTCTGCGCGGAACCTTAAAGGGCCAAAGAAACGTTTTTCTAACAATTATCGTTTTGCTGACATGCAGAAAATGTCTACCATGACGCGCCTCAAAGAAGCGTGTATTTTTCTGTAAAATGTTATCTTTAAGATCGTTTGACTAATAGTTTCTTTCAAACAAATCTTTCAAAACAATCTGGTTCTTTGGCAGTTTGTTGATTTGCGTTTTGCTGGATGAACTTGGATCTATGAATAATTTCATCGGAGACTGTATGACTTGAGCAATAAATATGCTTGGTTGTCATGCGAGCAGAAACAAATTAGCAACCATCAGTGTCCGCTATTGTTAGTTAAGGATAATAAAAGAACTTCTTAGTAATCGCTACTTTAGGATACGTGCAATGAATGTGATGCGGCCATAAGGCAGTGGAATATGAAGGGTTGTGGCTAAGTTATATAACCGCCACGCCCCGATCTCGAAAACAAGAATCTCACCGTCGGCAACGCAATTAAGTACAGGCGCGTGATTCGAAGTTTCATCTCGGTTGTAGGTATAACATCTGGTCCAGTTTTATCGATTTTGTGCCACTGACAAGAATACTTCACTTGAAAGTTCCGTATGGGATACATAAGCACTGCATAGGCAACAAATTAAAACCAACTAAACTTTGCGTTTTGTAAAGCCGAATAGTTAAAACAATTTGGATCGATGACGGAAGCTGTTGACTTCGTGTCTGATAAGCGCAAGTTGACCTGCTTCGAAACGCTCTGGCATAAAGTAAACTTCCCAGGTTTGTTTTTGTGTCAAAGCACATTTCAGCGTTTATAGATGCTTTTTTTAATCAGGCACAGAGCCGACATCACCATGTACAGCGAACTGCTTACGACGAAATCACGTGGGAAGCGCACCGACGAACCGTCGAGCATAGGAAAGATTGCGCTTGTCGGGGATTGCTACATTGAACATCTGGACAGCAGAGACGACTACGGTTACGAGTTCATGAGCATGAAAAAATCCGGCGGCAAGGGCAGTGGGGGCGTCGGCATGGGCACAGTTATAACTCCGCTTACTGAAAGGTTTGTAATGAGCAAAAGTGTCTCAGAATGTTTGGTGTTGCTGTTCGTTATTATTCCTCAGTTTTTTTTTCGAATATGGCGAACCATGATCTTGAGGTTTGTTTACTGTTGTTTTCTAGAGTCTTATCATTTACAGCTTGAATACCTTTTTTTGGAAAATGTTTATCTTGCTTTTTGCCTTAGTCATGTCAAGACCAGTGGCGGCGTAGCCAGACCAAAAATTTTTGGGGGTACAAAATTTTTTGGGGGAGCAAAATGTTTGACTTTAGACGAACAGCAGTATTTTTGTTTGGGACGCCACTTCTCAAATCACAAAATGACTAGATATGCTAAAAATTTGGGGGGATGGCCCTCTGGACCCCCTGGCTACGCCTATGGTCAAGACCACAATAACGTGCAAGTTAGAAGATTTTTCACAAGGTTAAGATGGTTAGAAGACACGCTGTAAGATATTGGATAACTGTGCGGCGCATGTTGCTTGATCTCACTGTGTCGTACGTTCTGTCGTAACTATTATTTCATTTTCCATGACTACATTAGAAGAAAGTTTTGCCATAAAGTAAATTTAAACATAAAGTAAGGTTTTCAGAATTAATTTCATGTTAAACAATTCTACCCGATCTTTATTCCAGGTCGTCACCAAGACACACAGGAAAAACGAGAAATATGTCGGATGTGTCGAATTTTCTAAAATAATGGTTACGAGTTTGAAATATATCACAAAATGTCCGTTTGTTCTATAAATTGTGCATGCAGTAGATGATTATACACTGCGTCGCTTTCGACATGCATCAACGCTTACAATTTGTTTGTGCGCAGATGCCTCGTGAGCCTCAGTCTTACGCGTCGCATGCATCAATGCGGAGGCTTGTTCGGCCCTAACTCGGCTGGCAAATCTTTGGCGATTGACGCATTCTCGCAGGCATATGGCCGCATGCTGGTCAACCTCACTTGCTCGGAAGATTTGAACGCAAACGTTCTCAAACGGTATAATCGAGTTCGCTTCTGAACATTTCCTTGCTGCTGCAAAAGAGCGTTTTGTGTTCATAGATTGAGTAATCCAGCGGACGTCTCGTGAAATTTTAAGAAAAGCCTCATGGGCGCTTTAACTGAAATGTTTACCGGTATGATGAAACCTGCTGATTTTGGTCAACGCGCGAAAGACTTTTTTCTTTGCTTGGCGAGAAGGGTTTTGTTTGACTCGAGGAACGAATTGCCGATTGCGTGTTCGGAACAGACAGCAAACCTGTTTCTGCAGCTGCCTGTGCGGGGTGGTCCAGTCCGGCGCGTGGATTTGCTTCGACCACGCGGACAGGCTCCAACAGACCACGCTCTCCCTGCTTTCGCACTACATCAAGCAGATCCACACCGGCTACACCATCCTGGAAGAGTCTGTGAAAGCGGAATATCCTGTGCGTGGCGACGACGGGATGGGAAAGCTCAAGGTAAACAGCATTGTTTTCTTCACTTTGTCACACTCGTCTTCGTCGCTTGCTATCGCGACGACCCACGAACGATTTATTCGTAAGAACCGAACCTTATTTGGCGAACGCAGCGAGTCGAATGCACTCCTCGCCACGCCCTCATGCACTCACGCGCGAGATCTTTCCACAGAGGAGCAACTCCCTCACCACGCTTCACCGTACTTCCGACTTTGCCGCATCGCGCTCTTGGCGCCCGGAGGTGTTTGTCGACTTTCTCCCGACGAATGACATCACAGCTGCTGACGACAATGACTGGCGCGACGCCTATGCTTCGCAGGCCAGGCCTGCAGGGAAACAGGTTGGGAGCCTGGTGTTAGAAGACAAGCTCCTGAGCGTCAATGACGGATTCGCGATGTTCATGACATTTTCCACAGGACCCGGGTATTTTTTGTTTCTGTTTGTCTCTTCTTACAGTAGATCAGATTGACTGATGCTTAAGAACCTGTTCGGTTTGTGAAAAGATGTAACCAATACCAGTTAATCATTGCTGCCATTTTATTGCCGATTTCACATCTTTTTTGTAAGCTCTCTTGTGTTGGTAAAATATCTGCCTACAAATTTCAGATAAAATCTCAGTCAAAGGAATCCAGGTTTAAGTTTCAAAAACGTAAACAACTGACGCATTTCTATAGGCCTGTCATTCAAAATCGATTCTTTTACATGTAATTTTGTTGCAATATCTTCTGCTTTTCGACAATCTTCCCTGACGCAACAAAATTCTCTGTTTTCCTAATTTTTTTGTTGCAACGCGAGTGCGAGTTTCTATTGGTGAATAATAAATAATGCAGTGAATGACGGTGCTTTTTATTCGTAAAGTGGAAATATGATTTGCAAGATGGACTGTAACTTGTGGTAAACTGTTATAGAACGGAACAAGGCGAGGTACGACTGAGCAATTGCTGTTGTACTGTGGTGGTAATACGTAAAAAAGGGTGAATGTCAAACGAGCAAAAGGGTTCAGCACTCTCACAATCTTTTGCCGTCCGACTGATTTTTGTATTCTGTTACCAACAACCACTCGGCGTGAAAAACACCAGTATCTTTTCTTCCATCTATTTTTCTGGTGACATGAGCTGATACGCGATCCTGCAAAAATCCTTGGGTTTTAAGAGACTTCATGGCACTTGTGCCATTATTATTCTGGCGGAAATATTTTGCAGAAACTCCACCAGACACCCTGCACAAAATTTCGCATTTGAAAATGTGCGCAGTTAAATACGCAATGCCGAATTTGTTTAAGTAATAACGTTGTTGCTTTGTTTTTGAAAATACGTTTTTTACAAATTTGTAAAAATGCTTTTTACAAATTTCCACTTTTCTTCCACAATGTAACATCTCCATATGACGATGGCCGAATGTAATAGTTTCTGGTGCCTTGTTTCGGTGTTTGTTCCCACTTGGCAGCGTGGACCAACGAGCACTTGGTCGATCATGTTTCGTGCATAAGCATGTTTGTATACATGGCCGTAGTCAGGGGCAAATTTGTACCGAGGCGAATATGTTAAAATTACGTCACCGGTTTGGTACGTTGTTAAAGAAGTTTGTGGAGACCTAACATCCTGCCCTCATTTAATCTAGGCTGGTAGTATCTCTGGTGGTTGCAACACAGTGTTGCTGCAGTGTTGCTCTTTTTGAAACCGCCAAACACTATAATATGATTTAGCGTTACAAAAATGTTTTGTGGCAGCATTACAGAAAGTTTACCGAGGCAAGTGCCTCATTTGCCTCAATGTAGCTACGGCCTAGGTATTTTGTTCTTTGCCTAACTCCTGTGATATGCACCATGTGTCTGAGTCTAACGTGTAAATAAAAATAAAAAAACTAACCTAAAACAATGTTTTGTTTTTTAAAGGAAATACCCTGAAATTCCTGACAGTTTAAAGGAATTTTTCAGACCGGTATGCATGATCAAACCAGATGTCCCTAAATTGATCGAGGTGGGTTGATTGCGTTTGTTAATCGACTGTATTTATGATACATTGCACGTGATTCGTTGGTGCGAAGTTACTGGCAATTGACACATTAACGTAAAGACAGTTTTATGTTCATCTCTCAAAAAACTTCTGTCCTAGGTCTGGCTGCAAGCTTGCGGTTTCGTAGACTCGGTAAACCTGGCAAAGAAGCTACATCTCGCTTCTCAACTGCTGCAAGCTTCTGCCGACCACATAAGCGGAGAGAACGACGTTTCCCGGGAAGCAGCCCACGTGGGTACCTGTGCTTGCGCGAGATGAACAAGCTTGCAATTCGCAAGGGGACGATTCGTGCATCGAACAATTGCTTGCACATGCGCATTAGTTTTCAACAGTTTTTTATTTCCACCTTTTTCTGTAAAAAAACACGGTGCCAGTTTAAGTTTTTTCTGACTCAGGTTTGTTGTTGATTCTTGCTAAGTCGTTTTGCGAGTGAGAACCGCACGGCGATTGTGGCCGACATGGTTTCGGGGAGGGGGTTGTATTTTGTGAAAGTTACGTTTATTTTATGATAATTACGTTGGTCCAGCACTTGACAACAGTAGCTGTTGGCTGGAAGTGCATTGCTTGGTGACGCAGCCTTAAGCGTGCTATTCTTCTGAAGGCAGTACCGTGGTGGCCAGCCAAGGCAACCAAACGTAGTTCTCATACACAAGGGTGCACCTTAGTGAGCGCATAACGACGAAAGAGGTTTCGCACAAACGGCTTTGTGAATCACAGTAATCGCTATTCGTTCAATTAAGTCATTTGCACGCAACAGATTGCCGGCCTAAATTTGGACTCGCTGAGATCGATCATCACCTTAGCCGGGCGTCTCGCGTCCCAGGCCAAGACCCAGCAGCGGAGTCGTACCGCGTCGCTGTCAGAGAACGTCACCCCAGGTGACCACCCAGTCTCGTCGTCTTCATCGACCACAAGCATCAGCCGGTCGAGTCGAAGGTCGGAGTTGATCCTTGCGAGTCACAATGAAGAGCAAGCCATGATCGAAGCTTTTTCAATGACTTACGTGCCGAAGCTCGGGAGGTTTGTTTTGGACGAAACACAGATTCCCTTTTTCTCTCTACGTTTTTTTAGCTCTTTGTCACTTTACGAAACCGCTGCGTCGCTGTTTTTATTATTGCCATTGTTGGAACAAAGCTGACCTGTAGTGTACTGTTACGTTTGACTAAATTGCTTTTGTACTTTTCAGGGAAACGATAGCATGCCAGATGAAAGTATTTTCCTTAAAACTGCTCACATTATCTTTCCCTGCGGAAAGCATTCTGTTCTTTTTTCGGTGACACAAACACCTGCAGTATCCAAAAAATTGTTTCCGCTTTTTCTGCGTTACACCGCAGGTCGACGAAATTACTTTTATGGTCTGCGCTTTCAATTTCAGCCCCTCATCGGTGGCAAAATTCAAGGAAAGCTTGCGAAACATTTTCCCAACTTGTACTCGTCTTGCCCCGGCGAAGCAGGAAAGTGTCTTGGCGGGTGAGACGCTTCGCTTTATCTGACGCTGATCTTTCTGATGTGCTGCAGTAGTAAAGTTTCGATGCTTTGTTGTCATGGATACGCTCGAAAGCTCTACCGCTTCACGACGCATCCTTTGAATTGACCAATAGCGATGTCGTTTCAATCAAACGCGTCTATTCAGTTCGCAATCGCATTTTTTTGTTGTTCCCGCAGAGAGCATTCGAACGCAGATGTACATTGCCGGCTTGCAACCAGCAGAGGCCTGGGTCGAGAAAGCTTGCCAGCTCGCGCTCTTGCTGCAGCTGAATCCGAGCGTGATCGTTGCCGGCGCCGCCGGATCCGGCAAATCGAGCATGTGCAGGTGATGCCGGTGGAAGCTTGGTTCGTGTTGCCGAAGACGACAGACGCGCGTTAAGCGAACTCTTTGGTGTCTTGGGAAATAGTTTCCGCAACTCAGCCTCAACTAGGCCAGATTTGTCAAAATTGGAAGAAATTGCTGTAGTGCGGGTTTTCGGGCAAAGCGGTTTTATTCCGAAATATTTGTTTTTTTTGCACATGCATCAAACTCTAAAAAGTAAAAACTGCTTTAGGCATAGCACTGGAAACTTGCGCTGTCCATCTCATACATTGTTGTTGAAAAAAGTTTTCGGTATTTTGCGACGCTCGAAAAAGACTAAGTTTTATGTTTAAAACTGTTTCATTTTGCAAATTTGTGCGCATCGTGTGCAACCACCGTAAACAGTACCACACATTTAGCCTGAGCACACGATATCAGAACTTAACGTTATACTTTTTGGAAGCTAACATTATGTGACTGCGATAGTCTTTTCTATCCTTTTTGCAGATATTTTTTTACCTCGTATACGACCGTCTATCGACCTAACGATGTTTTTTTTTATTTGAAAGAATTCTGGTCCAGGCGCTCAACTCGCTAAGTACAGCGGTGTACATGGCCGGCCTCAGAGACAGCAACACTCCCCTCCCACCCTCCGTACAGGTACAAGATAATAAGCTTCGTGGCCTAGCGACAGTTTAATCAAATAAAGCTGTGCATTTCGTTTATCAAAGTTTGCAGAGCTGCTTTGAATGCATTAAAGTTTATTTTTGCGCTGGTATTTTGCAGTTGGCAATGTTGCCAAGTTCTTTCTTCGTTCTGTTTCATGCTGCTGTCAGCCTACTGCGTACGGTAACATTTTCAAAAGCCTAAACGCGCAATGAAGCTTAATCTTTTGGTAGTTCGCACCTTTCAGCCTCTGCTTCTCGTAAGTGGCAGCAAGAGAGGTTGAAGTCTCAGCGTAAAATTATCCAACCCTGTGTCTTAGTTCTAAGCAGTTCGTTGTACCATTAGAATGAATTCGTGAAACAGGCATGGTTTGATTTTCATTAGATAAGTTGCTGGAAACGTGAGATCATCTTTCCAATATAATTGGGATGGCATCAATAGGTATGCAGCCTTCCCACATGATGCTGGGCGGTTACTGCACGTGTATGCAAAAATTAATATTGCAGCTGTTTTTCAAGTTTTGTTTATGTTGTAAGATTGTTTGGGTTTTATCAAAATAATATTTTAAAAATATCGTCTACTGCAAACAAAAAACTTTGAAATATCCAGGGCGTATGACTTCGTCTTTTACAACTGGACTAAAAATTAACGTACAGTATAGTCAAAAGCTAGTTTCAAGCTGTTTTGGTATGACTCACAAGCTGTTCAATGTAAAATAGCGCTACTTGCATTTTTTGCACTGTTTTCTCTCAGAAAAGCAAGATCCAGTCCAACGCAAGAAGTCCGGCTGCTCTGGGAGTGAATCCCAATGCGCCAGAGGCAGCTGCTGCTCAAGGTATATATTTTGTTATACACTTAGGAAACAATTTACATCTGCAGTGATTTGTAGCAACTTTTGTGGGCGAGGGTTATCTAATTTGACGCTAAATGGAGTACTTTTGAAACTAGGCGCTGATGTCCTTTTGTTATTTTCCATGAATGGAATAACGCGGCTGGAATTTTTGATGGTAGAGTTGACTTTTATTCTGATGGATTTGCTTGCTCAAACATTAAGCAGCGTGAAAAGCTTTGACCATGGCAGCGCATTGTGATTTGTTTTTCCTGTTTTCATTGGGGGAAAGCGACTGAGTCGCCCCTTTTTCCCCACGAAAGGCAATCATGTGAAACTTTACGTTCTTTGAAAAGTTCTGCGGCGGTTTGTCTAATCGTGTTTAGGAATAACAGTGACCACCCGACAACAGATTCAAGGGTTATGTCTTCTGTTACCAATATGTTCTTGGAGCTGCGATTGTGTTAGAAAATCGGAAGTGCAAAGAGTTAAATTAGATTTTGGCGGCAACATGACGTTGCATTTTGTACATATGGCGCTTTTTACCCATTTTCTCGCGTAACGACGTGCGTCTTCCAGGCACTGACGGGTTCCACGGACTTTTGCCGAAAGAATTCAACACTCGGATTGATTTCACTCCCATATTTCCGAATGTCCACAGTGTTTCTGATTTGTTCGGCTGCTTCAATGAAACGACTGGCGCTTGGAAACCAGGTATGGACCGATTCGCGATAAGCTCCTTGCGGAACAAGGATTCCCACCCAGGGATGTTCGAGCATCCCGAACGAGATGGACTTTCAGAGGGTGCCAGATAATCACGTGACCTGGGTTAGCCCAATTGGGGTAAAATTAGCAGAACAGATTACACTGTTGACAACATTTGTGAAACGTACTTGCCAGTTCATAGGGACTCTTCGTAAACTTTTCATGGCCGTGAAACCACATAGGCTGCTGTAAATACAATGGCTTTGGTGTGTACATAAAATTGTTTGTCCTGAAGTAGAATTGACTAAATGGGATTCAAAAATATATGAGAAGTTGTGTGAGGAGTGCAGAGAGTAAATAATGTTGGAAACAGCTGCTACGCAAAAATGTTGTTTTTGCGTGTGTAGATATGAAAAACGTTGTTTCTTAATTGAATGCTGATGGGTTTGCTTGTTCAGGGATATGTAACAATGTCCACGCATTTTAGGTTTAATTGCGAAACTTATGAAGGAGTGCTACGTCATGCACAAAAAGCGCTGGAAGACAGTGGATAAAAAAGATACGTTTCCGGATTCGACAGATCCACCACTACGCAGAACTACAGAAGTGGACTATGCCTTCGCCTCCACCAAGTGAGTTTGTTAGCGAAGTACTTGGTAATTGAAACTGGTTGTCACATTATTTCATTTATTATTCTTTTCTGTAAATATGCCCGACAGCTGTAGTAAAAATATGAGCGTTCCCTTCTCAACAAAGCTTGCAATTGGGTGACCTGTTAAAAACGATAATCAAATTTTTTTAATTGTTTTTGTAAAACTTTTTAAAAACCATTCTCTCACTTTGTTTGTGAGTTACCTTAAAACGGTAAGTATTTTTCTAATATTGTGTTGTTTGCATCGTGTAGATCAGGGTGCACAACCTGCAGCCGTTCGGCCGCGTATGTCTTTCGATGAAAATGTATGTGGCCGTGCACATGTTATTTTAAATTTAAGTTACGGCGGCCGTGCGTTGATGGACTCTTTGTCTACTGCATGAGGATACTTAGCAAAAACACGGCCAAGCAGACGCGTGGGAGCAGGCTAGGCTCGGCGTGCGTGAAAGCAGCAACAATGCCAAAAACAAACATATCTTGAACTCACTGGCGGCCGTAATTAATAAAAATAAACGTAATGCGGCGAACAATTGCGGAAAAGGTTGTGCATGTGAACCCCTGGTGTAAATCACAACAAAGTTAAAGTGTCGAGTAGATGGTTTTCAACTTGTTTGCCACTGGTGATTGGTGAAGGTCAGTAAGTTGCTTAGAAAGACGACTACGATGCAGTTGGTTTTGTAAAACAGCAAAGTACTGCGATACGTGATAACAGAGATGAGTTGCATGTATTTTTCATCGTACCGCAAGTCAGATACGTCGCACGTTTTCTCTGCACCGCACCCAGTGCGCGCGTCCATTTGCTCTTTCGTCCCGTGCTTCTCCGTAAAAAAACAACTTGCTTTAAAAACGCTGTGAAGATGATTAGCCGATATTTTTCTCTGACTTTTTTGCCGCCAAGCTCTTAAAATTCGTGTTTTCGCAGTCTGAGAAAATGGATAGTACTCGACGGCGACATGCTGCCAACCTGGGTGGACAACATCAGCTGCTTGTTGGACGACCACGCGAAGACCTACCTGAGAAGCATGGCCGACCTGACCATGCCCACTACCACGAACTTTATATTTGAAGTGGCAAACTTTGCTTCGGCTTCTCCGGCGATCGCAACCAGGTTTGATCGCGAACACGAAACTGTATTCTAGAACAGTAATGAAAAACTGCATGTTTGGTTTGTGAATGACGTATTTCCGCTTGTGGGGGGTTGTGACGTTTTTCGTATGCTATCCCGTCTGTGTTGGAAACGCATAGTATTAGAAGCGCGATTCGCTTTCAGGGAAACAGGCAACCAACAACTGTTTCAAGCCACTTGATTTTGCTGCATTGTGCGTGCTTGGGTTATGAGCTGAAGGTAGATGCAACCACACTTTTGAGCTTATTGACGAGAGTTTCGACGTCAATCGTTGTATTCGCGCGGACGTCGAATACTAAAAGCTGTTGTACTTTTACACGACATCACTACTCCATCCTACCTGCTGCAAACTGTAAGATTTTTGAAAAACTGTAAAGAGAAACGCCGTGTATTTGCAAGGGTGCTGCATCTACAGCTTTTTCAAAAGTGAATCCAACCAAACAAGTCGTCCATAGAAAGTGACGATGGGTGAATGCCGCAACGTACGTAACACTATCAGAGCGCGTTTATCCTCGTTTTCCAGATGCGCAATTCTACATTGCAACGTGCCCGAAAACTGGCGCCACGTGGCCAGGTCTTGGTTCGACGATGCATACGGCCAATACGCCCTCACCCGAGACACAATGCGGACGCTGAGGGATCTAGTGGAGGACGTGGTGCCACCGATTCTGTCCTTTCTTCGCGGAAGCCATGGATCAGTGTCGCAGACAGGCTTGGCACATTGCGAAAAGGTTTGTGACGCATTGAGGACAGATAATGGCCCCTGTAGGATGAAGAAATAGATGGCAGTGGATGCGACCTTCAAATTTTTGTTTTTGTCACAGCTGCGTTTCAAAATCTTGTAGAAATGGTGAACTAGATTGTAACCAAGGTTTTTTTAAGGAAAATGTTAGGTACCCGGTATGGACCTGTAGGGACCCGATTTCTCTGTTTCTAGGGACCCGATTTTCTCTGATTCTATGGACCCGATGATGATTTTTCTATTGTTCTAGGGAACCGATTTTCAATTATAGGGACCCGAATCGGGTCCCTAACACGCCTTAAAAAAACTGTTGTAACGCTACATTCAGTGCTGTAACAACTTATGTTTCTCGCTTATTAAGGTCTTTACCGTTAGCATTTTTGCCTAGGAGGCAAACAGCTCTGGATTGGGCATGCGTCAGATGAAGTCGTTTTTTGACATTTTCTCCTCCTGCCTCGCGGCGCACAATTTGACGAGAGAAGCGAGGGATGTTTCCGGCGAAAAAGATTCTGGAAGCAGCGTCGAGAAAAGGTTGGCGCGCGTCAAAGTGTTTATTGCGTTTTGTTTATCAGAACCTTTCGTTTCACAACTGTTTTTCAAGTTCAAGAGTTTTCGATTTTCGAACCCCATTGAACATTTTGCTCTGCTTTCATTTCAGAAAGAGCTTTTCTGCTATGACTAGATTATTTGCCAAAACAACACTATCCGAAACTTCTGTCAGGATCTCCTACTCTGATAAAGTTTTGAAAACGTCATTTAACGTCAAAATGACGCTGAGTTTTTTTTACATTTCAAGTGGGTGTTAACACTTCACCTACCAACACGACCGTATCCAAAACAAAAAGGTTTGAACTTTGAAAGTTTTTTTTAACTTGAAGCATATTCATTCGCCTTGAAACTCTTGACCAAAAGGCAAAAATGTTTTTACACAAGAGTAACTTGACCTGATAAAAACAGATTGGATTTCTAAAGGAATCGTTTCGATGTAAAACCCGGCTAGGAAACATTTCGAAATAAATTGAAACGTTCACTTCAAATGCGACGTTTTTGGTAACCAATTTTTTAAGGTTATCACTGATGACATTATGTTGAAGAATTTTTAGCATCAGCTGTATGTTTTAAATAATAAATGAGATTGCTCTATTTATTAAACTTTTATGACAATAGTAAAGCATATGCCTTCCAAGCTGTCAACTAATGTCATCGTGTTATACCTCATACCACCGTAATTATAAGAACAACATCGCTGCATTTGTGAAGTATCCAAATGTCAATATGCAGCGTTAATCTCGGATGTGCCGCTTGAAGCAGCTTTAAGGTCACTGTCACCTCATTTCAACACAAACGAATTCGAAGAACTGGAAAATTACCAGTCATAGTGCTTCTTGAGATGATTAACCATCGAAGCCACGAGATCGGCGAAATTTCAACGACTTGCTAAACGTTTTAACACCAACTTGCCTGGTATTCTCATCCAGGTCACCGGGTACCTCTGGTGGAACCACAGACGATTCTCGGTCAACCAGAGCCAGCAGCGTCCGGTCGAGGCTGGATGACGGGGTGCCTGAAATGCATCACGATGTTGCACTGAGACTTTTCGCCTTCGCTTTCGTGTGGGCGTTTGGGGGGGACTTGCAAGAGAACGACATGGCCAGGTTCGACATGAGGATGAAAGAAGCTTTTCGAAAGTCTCGGTAGGTTTTAATTCTTCTCTTGCGGTGGCAATAAGCAACGAGACTACGGTATCAGCGTCAAGTTCGCGATACGACTGCACCGTTATGGGAAACATACAGCTTTGTTTGTATGTCTGAAAGTCACGGCCCTTCGGTTTGGCATTACTTTCATGTTGACGAAAAATGCTTTGGCAGAGGTGTGCTTTCAAATATTGCAGCCCTTCACAACTCTAAGCTCATTTTGTAGCTTGTTTGCATAAATAAAAAATCAACTAACACATGAAATCAGTTTGCACGCAAACTTGCTGTTGAAACGAATCAACTTAAATGCACTGTAAGATTATATCAGTGCAAAAGCTAAGTACACCTCGCCTCACACTTGTCAAGTTGAAATGAAAAAACTAACAGCACCAAGTTTCTTCGCTATGTACTCATTTAATTTCATGTTACCGTCATTAAGCACACCATTTCATTCTTTGCAGTTGAAAATATCGAACTGTGCACTGCTTTGATTTTTAAGGCACAACATTTACATTCCGCCCTACGAGACTGTGTACGACTACTTCGTCGACGAGGAAACCGGAAACTTTAGTCTATGGGAAGACAGGATTGACCTTCGACCTCGTGCTGACGTACCCAGCGATTCTTCTTACGTAGCTCTGCATCAGGTATCTGTTTGTTGTTTTTTTTCGCCAAGAGGACTTCATTCTGAAAATTTATTGCCGACGCTTTCATATTGACGAGCTCCTGTTTGGTGTCAGCCCTTTGGTTTCCTCCACGGCGCAGAATCTTCGATAACTGGCAAGGCGTATATATCAAGTGTTATTGTGGGCGCACTTTCCACCTACCGCAATTTGAACGTACCTTTATTTCTGGGTGCTTGCTGCCGGATTAAGAAAGGTTTCGAATTCCAAAAGCTGGGCATTTAAGATAGAGTTTTAGTGTACGTGATAGTCGCTGTCCAGTTGAAATGTCAACTGAATGTCTTTGGTTTGAAGTTATTGTGTCGACTGTCATATCACAAATGTCGTTTGCTGTTCGGAGCAAAAAAGCTTATCGCTACAACCCTGATTCCTGGAATCTTTGAGAATAATCACTGGCCAAACCTGCGAATCATGTCCAATCAGGAGTATTTTCATAATAATTGGTTATCGGCATGGCAGCCAGACGAAGCCTGAAATGTACCAACTTGCCACAGCAGATAAACTCGTATGTCCAAAAAACGATGCTGTAATCGATTTCGCCCCAGTGGATGGTCTTTAACCGTTGCCCGCCGATTGTAAAACATAATACCAGGCGCTATTGATCTGCTTTTTTATGCTTTCTATTTGTACTTTGCGATGCTTTTTTGCCTTCGCAAAGTTTTCCATGTGCTTTTACTGATCAAATTTTCGTGTTCGCAAAATCAGCTGGAAAGATACGCGCATCTCGCATCCATGCTGCTCACCTGTCAACATTCGGTGTTATTGGTCGGCGAACCTGGGGTTGGAAAATCGAGCCTCGTCAAGAACGTGCTTCAGGTCGATCACGAGATTCACAAGATACCCATATCTCCTGGTAGGTCACCGATATGTTCCAATAAATCACAGCAGTTGTCGGTGATACTGATGTTTAGGCATTTACACAGAAGCTGCAGCGACCCACCAACGCGTAGAAGTATTTTTGGCGTTTCATGTGGCGTTTTTGCAGCATCAAGCCATTTTCTATTTTAGTGGTGAAAGCTTGATGCAGTTTTAAATTGTATAGCTCTATCCGAATACCACAAACAGTTTGTTTGCCTAAATGTGAAAAACTTGTTACAAAAGATATGATTCGCTTATAGGCTGCACAACTCTTATCATGTAATTTGAACATTAAAACGCCAAACACAACGAGATCCATAGATTTCGCCGTTAAATACCTTTTTGTCTGTTGCATCACGGGAAATTTCTTTGATGTTTGCTTCGCTTTTGTGGAAATACATTGTTTATGGTTTGTCCAAAAACACATTTGTTCGAGGTTTAAAGGTATTTCCAGTGCTGGTTACATTTTTCTTGCTGTGTGATTGCAAAATATTCACTTCCTCTCAAGTGTGCCCATCTCAGGTTGCTTCACTTTAGTGACTGTGCATCGCCAATCACGTGAAATCCTAATTCATTGCCTGGAAATGTTTAGGAAATGTTGCATTTGCGTGATGATCGTATGTCCAGGAATTTGAAAGGTTCCGCTTGTACTATTGTGTAAAATAAGGCTTCTTTAAAAGTTTGTGGCATGATTTTTTTTTTGCAATCCACCTTCGCCACTAAGAAATTATTTAATCATTGGCGCGTTTTCAAATATAATTGACAACGCAGAAGTGTGACATATCAAACAATAATCTCAGGTCTCACTTCGTTACATTTCCAACGACTTATCGAGTCGAAGGCATCGCCGCTGTCCAAACAGCACAACATCGGCTTGATGGCGCACCCTAACGCCGTGATCGCGTCGCGGTCGGCTGGCCACCAGAGTGTGCTCTTTTTCCTCGACGACTTATCGTACGCGGCCTCGACAAAAGCAACGAAAGAGTGCTCGGTGGCAAACCAGCCTTGCCTGGAGTTGCTTAGACAAGTAAGATGGCTTTATGAGTTTAACATGAAACAAGAAAAACTAATTCAAACGCCGTAAACTCCTTTTTTTCGAACTTCAGACTTTGCACTGTAGTGCTTGTTTCCCGTGCAGGTTTTCACTTTGCGCGGCGTCTACGAGCTCGAACATCTGCTCTTCAAGAGTCTTGAGACCGACCTCGCTTTTGTTGCCACGACGACAACACCGGGAATCCCCGGTGCTGGGCTGGGTTATGCATGCCACACCCTCTCTCCCCGGCTAACGAGGAACTTCACCGTCCTTCATTTCCTTAAAGTGAGCAGCTAATGCAAATGTCTGCTTGGAACGTGCGTGTTAATTTTTGATGCACTCGTTTGTTTATTATAAGAATTAAAGTTGATAATGCGTTCTTGATGTCATCGATCGTTCATACTTGTTAGAAATTCAGCTGTAAGGCTTTCACCATGTGCCTCGCAATGATCTCTTTGTAAAGCCAGCGGCTGACTTGCACTGTTTCGCCTATTTCTGAACATGAAGACATTAGTGAGGCTCTTTCAAGGTGCGCCGCACAAACAATGTCTAGTTTTTGGGACGCTTAAAATGCAGGAAAACATGCTTCCAAAAAACCGAAGTGCTCGAAATTGATGCAAGCGTTTTTGCGTACAGAAATGAAACTTGTTCATTGTCACCTTCNCTGATAANACATCCAGATAATTCAAAACCCACCACGATGTGGTCTTAAATCCTTCCTAAATAGATCGCTCTGTTAGTCAATGAACTCGAAAATGCGTTTGTTTATAAGCGAGAAACGTACTGTTCAACATTCTATAGTATACGCAAATCGACAGACCAACCCATTAGCGAATTCACGCACACACGCGCAAGTATGTTCGTTGCGATGGGTGTCAAACAAAGCACCATCGTTGCTGTTCAATATTCCAGAATATGCGTTGCCGAAACCAGCGTTATGTGTTCTTGTGGTTTCAGCCGAACAGAGATACCATCCTGAGCATGCACCACACTGGAGTCCAGTCTTGGCTGGAGGAATTCCCTGCTTATTCCCTTGTCCGCCACTACGATTTATCCCAAGTAAGGTCCAGCTTTTGTGATGACAGAACGTGTTTGAAGTCTCCACAGAGTAGTTTTACTTGTCGCGTATTGACAGCTAATGATTCCGAATTAATGGTTTTGTGAGTCTGGTCGATTTTGCGTCAGCAAAGTTTTCAGATCTTAACGACGAGTAGAAATTCGCATAACCCACGATAGAATGAAGTGACACGTCCTCTACTGAACAAAACCAGGTCAATGCGGATGTTACTTGATGTGAAACTGTCTGTTTTCTCAGTAAGAACTTCGCGCTAATCGCGCTCGGAGTCGAAGTTACGTTGCGATGCTTTTCACCCTCTTTTCGTGTCTTCATGTGGTTGGAAATCGCGTCGAGCACCCAATTGAATCCGTTTGCTTTTCAGGCGATCATAGCCGGTGCTTACGACCTCTACTGCACTGTGTGCGCACACCTGAAGCCGTCGCCTCAACAACCTCATTACATATTCTCCCTTCACGACATCAACCGCATCATGCAGGTGCGTTGCAGTGCTGGCAAGAAAAAAAACAGAAAGTGAAGAAACCTACACAACGCGCAAAAACTAAACTGCTCATACTCAGCTGCTTTTGGGCCAATGTGGCGTTGTTTAAGACAACAAAATTTCACGTTTTTGAAAGACGCGGCCAACGTTAGCTGCGCTGCAGGAGCCTACTGTGCTGTTTTTGCGATGCGACGCTTTGTCGAATCTGTTTGAATAACTTCATCTTGCTCGGCACGATCAAGTTTGACAAAAACGAACTGAGCTTATGGAACTGCACAAGCAAACAGTGCGCTGGTGTTAGTTACAGAACAGTGTTGGATGTGCGGCCGCATCTGGGACTTTATGAAAAAAATCATATTTTCAAAAAATTGTTGTCGGGTGAATTTTTTACAGGGCCTCTTCCTTATGAGCCCACGAAATCGCGGAAGGCCGAAGCCGGTTCGCCGTAAAGGCCCAGGAATGGAGCTGCGACGCAGGCCTGGGGCCGGCAAGCAGGCGAACAGATTCCGAGGCAATCGTGCATTGGGTGAGTCGCTACCGTCGTGCAAGTTCTCGACAGTTCTGTCTAACGGCCTTAAAAATACATGTCGATTGTGGGGCTTGATAAATGGCATGCTTATCGATTTCACCAACATGAAGACAATTTGAGCCTTACTTAAACACCATAAAATTGTTGTGAATACCAAACTGTTTTCTTTTCGAAGATAGCAAAGTTTTGATTGGATGTGCTCCACAGTTGAGCTGCTGTAACTTTTTACGGGAAACTGGACTTGACGATACAAGTACAATAAACTTTTTCCAAACTATTTGTATTCAGCGTCAACCAGTTCTTTTCGCAGGCGATCCGAGTGCGGGCGTCGGTCCCATGATGAAGGTCGTGGTCAGGCTGTGGCTTCACGAATGTACACGCGTCTTTCACGACAGGCTTATCAACCAATCGGACAAGCAGTGGTTTTCGCGAGTGCTTTTAAACGTTTTAAAGGAACAGTTCTGCATGAGTGAGTGGAAGGCGTTGTTCTTTTGTTAGCATTGCGCGGGTGCTGACTTCCCGAAGCTGACCTTTGCTTGTTGGACTTCGACAAGAAACTGCCGTTTTGAAAAGTTACTTACTGCTTTCCCATGGCATGCAGTGTGATCACGATCACATTTTTGCGAACGCAACAGCTCGATTGAAAAGAGCAGTGGTTCTCGAATTGAGGTACGCGTACCCCTTGGGGTACGCAAAGGTGTTCCAAGGGGTACAGGGATTGTTTTAAGTGTCTGTGAATTTTTAACGCAAAAGTACAATAACTATAGGTACATTTCTCATTGTTATGCAGGGGTACTTGATAAACAAAATATTGCCCAAAGGGTACATCACTGAAAAAAGTTGCGAAAGCACTGGAATATAGTATCAAAAGGAATGCGGCTTCACGGAAATTAATTCTGGATCGTGTGCAGGCAAAGACCAACGATCTCTGTCTCCCGCCATTGAGAAGGTCCGCATCATCAAGACGCCCGTCCCTTCGAGCGGACCCCAACCAACAGGGGAATCCCCTGAACCGTCACCACGCAGCATCGATTTCGCAGTGTCGTCAACAGGTGGAGAAGAAACGGATACATTCGTAAGTTCGCGCTCGTATCTTGGCGACGATTTAGACAACTGGCAACCTTTCTTTTGGAAATCTTGATCCCTTTTTCTTGTTCCAGGCTTGTTGCGAGTGTGTTCTTGATTTGCAGATACAAAGCAGTCCCAATAACTCTGCCCTCCAAGCCGGATATGACGCAGACGAAAGTATAGCCAGCGAGGGCAGCGTTGTCTCCGAAACTCAGCAAGAGGTTTACCTTGCAGAAGCTCAGGTAAACGTGTTAGCGTTTTTCTTCAAAATCCTTTAGCAACCACATGTTTATCTTCTGGCATCGTTGTGGATAATTTAGAAGAAAAAATGTTGGGGTTCGATACTGCAAAATGTCTTTCAGCCACCAAAAATTTCCTCAGCTGTCTCGGAAGCTAATTTTTTTGGATTCGGTGTCGTTTTTTTCTGCAATTTTTGTGATTTAAATTTTTAAAGTGATGTTGAGTAGGTTTTGAATGAAATTTAGTTTCACGGTCGTGTGCCTTTCTGGCGGTAAGCGACTTTTGTTTGCTAACTACTTCCCATTGCATAGCAATAAATTCGACTTTTATACATCTCCGGTATATCAAACTTTTCCATACAATAGAAGCTTCTCAACTGCTTTACAAAATCCTATCGTCATTTTTCGGTGAAAGAAAATTAGTCAGGATGATGTGTCACGTGATCATTTCGAAATTTATGCAAAACAGTATAAGAGTTGTATGGCAAAGGAACCATTCAAAGATAGTCTCTCGGGACACGTTTCTAGTGGGACTAATTGCACTAAGGTTCATGTCGCTGAAAACGTCAAAGCAAAAAACAGTGCGTACTGTAAAAAAATCTGTTTTCTACCACGTACCCGACGATTTGATGGATTATTATCAACGACCATCAAGCCAAGTGTTTCTCCAGGAAGCAAGCGCTGCCCCAAGTCCTTTCGACACTTCCACCTCTGCATCGGTTGCCAAGACATCGGAATATTACGACACGGACGGAGATGCGACGCAGTCGTCCTCCACCAAACCTCAGTCGACCACATCTTCCAGCTCAGTTAAAAGTATGTTTAGTGCAAATGAAGCATGTTTTGCTACAAAAGTTAACTTTTGGTTTAACCATGAACTTACGAGATCTTTCGCTTTGAAAATATGTTTTAATTTATCCACTGCAGGACTTACAGCTTGCCTAAGCCGAAAAGCTGCTTGTGTAGATTCCGTCTAGTGAGGCGCGTTGCATTAGAGCTAGTCGTCCAAGAGTGCTTCTTTTCTCACTGCGCTTTTCTAAGAAGTTTTTCTGCCGTCGTTATTGTCAGGCTCTAAACTAAATCTGGAGTAACATTTCATGAACTTCAGGCTTGAAAATTGTTCTGGTGCGGACTGGAAAACTTTCGGTTGTTTGTTGGTGCCTTACGTCAGCTGATGGTTGCGTCAGTCTTCCGCTTCATCCTTGCGCAGAACTCCATGTTCCATCAACGTCATCGCAACTGGACACGTCAGTCGACGACGGGATGAGCGAGACCACTACCGCCAATCAAGAGCCCACCACCACGTCAGGAGATTACGAATCCCGCGCAACGACCGCCGTCACTGGCGAAGACGACGGAGTGTCGACAACGACTGGATTTACAGCTGGAGCCGAAAGCGGTGATTCTTTGCGAATGTCTGACGTGAAAATGTCGTTTTTGATTTTGTCTCGCACAATCCATATGTGACCTTTTTAGCGATAAACTTCGAGCAACTCAGAATGTGTGCACTGTGAACAAGAAATCGTGCGTGCTGTGTGAGCAAAGCAGGAGCCTTTTCTCGGCACGAAATCGTCGCCGCGCGGGTTTTGCGCTTATATATTTGTAACAGCTTTATCCGTACCAGTAATCGTTTAGATCGCACTTTTGAGTAATTTGCTGTGTAACGTTATACCAAAGGTCTTTTCTGGGTCATTTCGAGCAGAGGCGTTAATTTTTTCGACTCTTTTTTATTTCAACATGATTGATGTCGAAAAAAGACTGCATATTATTTAAGTTGCCATATATCGAAATGATCTGCTTTGAAATGTAAATTTATGTGATCAGAATGTGAAACCGAAAGCATTCTTGCCGACACGAACGGCACAGAATCTGCGACCACTGGCGGAGCAAGCGAGGCCAAGGACTTGGGAGCTGACAGCCCCGTGAAAGCTCAAGGTGAGAGCCCAGTGTGCCTGTGCTCAGGCTTGACTTCTTCAGCGGCAGCTATTTTATCCGTTAGATGAAAACTGAAAATCCGTCACAACGTGACATTGAACAATAAATAGAGGTTCGTCAAAATGTGCGAGCGCGAATCGTCGATTGAACAGTGAAAAACAGCATTGGATGTGCCGCTTTCTTATTCAACCAAACATTACCACGCTGCTTTTAAAACTGCCGGGAATCACTTTGAAATTGTTCCAATGCGACCGTTGTTTTTGCAAAACTTTGAAAACCCTTATGCCTTGTTCTGTGCTGCTTGTTGCCGCTCTGTTATCTAAAGAAATATTTGTGCAGAAATAAAAGAAACATCAATAGCTTAAGACAGGCTTAATTTGCCGATACGTGTTCTGGTTATTTGAGCCTATAGCCGTGCGCAGAGTTTTAGATGAAACTTGTGCTTTTTCTAAAGTATCGCCAACCCTGAATATTTACAGTGGGTAAGACAAAGAATTCTGCTTTATGATGCGCTGTAGACAGAATTCGGAAAAATGTGCTTGCCGCTGGATATAAAATACCGATAATACCAACAACAACGCAAAAATATGTTTATTTTAGCTTAAAGCACAAAATGGCTGTCATTTGAGAGAAATTTGACTTGTAATTGCAGCTCGCCGATTGTGTTAAACTTCGCTATTTTTTTTTTCATTCCTTTAAAACTCAGTATCTGTTTCATATTAAAACGTGTTGTTGGGGTGCTCTTCTTTCCGCACACAGAGGCGTAACCAGGGAGGAGGCCATGCCCCCCAAATTTTTAGCATATTTAATCATGTTCTGCTTTGAGAAATAGCGTCACAAACAACAATACTGTTGCTCGCCTGTAGTCACACATTTTGGCCCCCCAAATTTTTGACCCCCAAACAAATTTTGGTCTGGCTACCCCGCTGTCCGTAGTCCGTGCAGGAACAAAAGCAAGAGCATAATATTGGTGATGGCAGACGTTGTTGCTCTCGTGCGCTGCAACGCTCCGAAATTTCCCGAACAAAATTACGAATTTTCGCTCATGGTTTTTCAGATTCTACTTTGTACCCATCCAGTGGATCAAGCGAAGACGAATATGTGAAGCTGAAGCAACCTGCGGCGGCAGGGCCCAAACAATCAAAACCGTCTCGCCCTGGCGGGGCCAGACTGGGTGTGACCTTCGTTCCTGGTCTGATCGATGACGTCGATGATGCCGCTGACCTATCGGAGCCACTTCTCTCGCTACAAGAGGTATCGAAGTTATTGCGTGCCCTTTAGAAAATCGCAGACTTAGCTAAATGCATTGAGTGTTTTGAAAAGTACATTATTTGTGTTTGAAACGCGTTTACTAGGCGTTATTACCGCAGTTCAACGCATTATTTCAACCTCTTGTAAATACTCCACAGTTGTGCACGCTCCATCGTCTCTGTTCCCACATGTTTTTCTTTTTTTATTTAAAAAAAACTGCCCAACTGAAATCACTGAAGCAGTGAATTTCCTGTAATTCATAGGCGATGTTATTCTTTCAGGTCCTTCAGGAAAGCGAGGTTTGCACTTCGATGATATTCAGTCAAGGAATCTTGCACGCTGCGTTCGGCGAAAACTACCCAATCGACAGCTACTTTCAGAGCACCGAGGCGCAGCTTGGGAGAGCACTGACTATCTGCTTGAATTCATATAATGGCCGTAAGATTAGAAGCAGTATATTTAACATAGAATTGCTTGCGTTGTATTCCTAACCAAAACGTCTCTAGGGAATGGGGTCCATATGGTCGTTTTCTGTTTGTGTGTAATATTGTGGACAAAAAAAGGAAAACTTTCCTCATTCTCATGGCCGTCGGAAGAGGAGGGGCAGGAGTAGCAAGGGCCCCTCATGGGTTTTGAAATTTAAGATTTTCCTACCAAATTTTTAGAAAAAAGTTTTTAGAAAAAAAGTCGAGTGGGTTGAATGATTATTAACCACTTTTGTCCCCCTTGGAAAAATCATTTTGGCTTTTCCTGGAAAAATCAACAATTGGCTTAGCATGGAATATTTCCTTCCTACGCCCATGCTCACACTGGTATCATATTCGTGTACTTTACGCTTGCCGTATTTATCTAAAAATAACAACTAACTGCAAAATAAGTCCCATAGGATGATTTTCAGGATGGTTGTCATATAAGTCATATGACCAATTCCTATAGTTGAGATCGTTAGTTAAATGAAAAACAAATTAGCCTTTGTTGTGAGTGTTTGTAACGAAAATTGTTGCAGGTAAGTTTCCTGTTGTTTCGGGACAGCTTGATCTATGCTAATTTCGTCTTTACTTTAAATTAACCGGGAAGAAAAGCGCCCAGCAGTTAATGTGTAATGGTCATGCAGCAATCTCTCATAGCCCCTTACCTTGCTTAGAGATGGAATCGGATGAGGACTGCATGGAGCTGGTGTTTTTTGGCCAAGCCACACGTCACGCCGCTCGGCTGTCACGTGTCATGCACATGAAGGGTGGTCACGCACTGTTGCTCTCGTCTTCACGCTTCACCGGTCGCCGATCACTGACCAAGTTCGTGGCGCACTTGTCCCAGGCCAAGATGTTTCTGCTCAATTGCAAATCCAGGAAGGCGGACAAAAGCAATCGAAATCAGCTTAGAAGGTAAGGAAGAGAAAGTTTTCCGGGATGGCCAACTGCAAACAAACATCACGTTCTGCACTCATGTTTTGGCAGTCTGATAAAGCAAGCAAGTTTCGAAGCCGGAGTCCAGAACACGCGAGCAGTTCTGATGGTCGATGGAGGCGCTGCCGCCGATCGCGAGTGCCTTGATGACGTATGTGCTCTTGTGAAGGAAGGTGGGTTTTTGCTCAGGCATGTGAGTTTGCGTTGAAGAAAGCAAAGAAGCGGTTATGCGAAGCGTTTCGTCTGGCTGTGACTTTCAGCGCATGGTAAAAAAAGAATAGCTGCATCGTTCGTTCGCAACAAAATGTCTCATTTTACCCCAGTAAATTGATTTTTTTCATCACTACGCACTACGTACATTGACATAAACTCGACCTGTTGCCATTTGAAGGCAATTTGCTTTCCTTGTCTTGCCCGTGTTCCAACGAAAAGCGTGAGCAGCCGAAACCTTCCAAATTAAATCTTCTTGCGCTTTCAGGTCAGTGCCCAGCTCTGTACACGCACCGGGAATTGGCAAAAATTGCGTCTGAAATTGCCCCAGGCAAGCCTGGCGTCGCAGCGAACCCCAGCGACCCCACGATCGCTCCCGGAAGACTGACCACCATGGAGAAGATTGACCAGTACCTGGAAACCTACTTCGCTCGGGTCGTTTCCAACCTCCACGTGATCATACTGGTCGATTGTCCTGATTTCGAGAGTACGTGCTGAGCTGCGTGCGTTGAGACGTGACCACGAAAGACTTCAACTGTTTTGTTTTATTTTTTGCTCAGGCACGCGCGTTCTTCCGTCAGAGCGCACCAGCGTCGACAGTTACTTTCACAGCTCCGGTCTACGAAGGTTTCACCAGATGCTCAAAAGGTGAGTTCGCTAGACAGACTTAAATCGCTCGTTGGAAGATAATGAAGATTAATTTTTGAAAACAATGGCGGAAAGTTGACGGCAAAAAACATGTTTTCACATTTGCCGCAAGTATATATCATAAAAGTGTGTAGTCTGGTCTTTGAAATCGTCGGTTACGCATTTTTATTTGAAACTTTTAAATAAGAATCCAACATAAAACTGTGCTGTGCGTTTGCAAACGACGAAGTCCTAAAACTCGTGCTTGTGTCACCCTCCGGGTTCGCGATCTCACACCTCGCATTCTTTTCTTCATTCCAGTTGTCCTGATCTACTGACTCGCTTCAGCTGCATCGACCTTTACCGATCCTGGGATCACTCTTCGCTGCAAAAAGTCGCATACCATTTTCTACAATCGTACACCGGTCTGCAAGACGGCGAATTTTTGCCAAGTACGCATTAATCATACGCTTGTGCATTGAAATCGCAGAAGATAATTATCTGTCATGCCGAGCGTGGTTTTCAAATCGATTGTTGCAGTTGCTTGAGCTCAAAGTTAACGACCTGCAGTCTTGCTTTCTCCTGATTCCCAGGCTCTTCCGCCTTTCCTCTGAAATTTTACGACCTGTTTTTGATTCGATTTTCAGTTAACATGAAGCATTTCACGCTCGAGATTTCAGAACGTCATGTCTTTTAGTTTGTTTCCCTACCAAGTTAACGAACACAGCATCGGCAAAACACAAAAAATCCGCTCCGATTCAGATAGCCGTGGTTGATGTATCTTCTTTCTATCTTGTAAAGATGTTGCAAAATGTCGTTTTCTTGTGACAAAGGTTTTCACTGAGTGTGGTGTGCTTGCAGGCGCGGAAGGAATCAAATTACCGTGGAGCTTTCAAATTCCACCGCGTGAACAAGAAATTCATGTCAGCCACGTTATGGCGTACATGCACAAAGACGCACTAGCGAGAGCGAAAGGTGATTTGTGGCAATCAGTGTCGACCTCTACTGAACGTGGAATGTCTGCAAAACGCAGCAAATTTTTACTGTTTAAGGAAATTAAATTTGTGCTCCTATTTCAGGAAGCTTATCAAATTAGATTTTTTTTTAGATCGTCAAGTAAAAAAAAATATATAGATATATCTATATCTTTGTGTACTTCGATGTCTACGTGTAGATCGTATTTTTTTTTAGATTGTCATTTTTTTAGATCGTCAAGATTCGTTTGTGAAGGCAGTCAGTCAGTGGTTCGTCATTTAATGCAATGAAGTACAGCGACTATATAAGGCGATGTGCTTCCTATTTTGAAATTTATTGTTATTAATGAATGTTTTGACACAAAAGAGACACACACGGGGTGGGCAACATAGTGACGGTGCGCTGAACTTGAGGATAAGCTCCATCCCCAAGCAACGTTTTCCTTGATGCACAACTTTCACAGGGAATTTTTTGTTTATCTTTATCACTATTTCGTCACTGCGACCACACGCTGGGATCGCTACTCGTCGTGTAAATGGTGCGACCCACTCTGGTGGTGTTCTCAACATTCCACGTTGGATTTTCATGCCGATTTGCACTTTTGCTGCATTGTTTGATTCCAACCTTTCACGCTGTTTGCAGTGTCGCTTACCACTGGTGCGGAGGAGTTGGTCAACCCAGGCCTAATCGAACAAATGGTGCAATTGTTCATTGGAATCGCCAAGTGCATACGAAAAAAGGAAGAACAGTTGATTCGCCAGTGAGTCTCGACGCAGCTAGAGTTCATTTTTAGATGAGTTTTGCGAAACGTTTAGCGACTACGTGCCTGGGAACTTGTAGCTTTTCCTGTGTTGCTGGAATATGCATCATTTTTTTGAAATGTGCGGCCGTTCATTTTTTTCCCTACAATTTAGTACCTACTAAATATCTGCGCTTCTGCTTAGATGTGCAAAACGCTGATAAATGCTTTTTAGTTGAACTTCATGTGAAGAATGTGCGCGCGTTTAACCCCGTTGTTTGCCGACGTCATGAGAAGTCATTTGCACATCACTGCTTTCGTCAACGGCCACGTCACTTGTATAACCAGGATTGCCCATGGGACATATTTGTCTGTCCCATCACATAACAATTTATGCCTGTCCCATCCCACGGGCTTCCCATTATAATATTAATATGGAATACAATTCAATTAAAATTATTAAATTTATGAAAGTTTAGGTTTAGTATCTACTAAATAGGACTACATGCACAAAGAGACAT
>JGI24158J21664_10000539_pt1 | contig 35496 bp, 24 predicted proteins | sample Ectturendosymbi3_FD_21664 | JGI IMG/M metagenome (IMG submission 21664) | reverse complement strand
GATAGGTTTCCAAGTTATAACAAGATTAAATCGTTATATTGCTTTTTATCAAGCCTGGGCCACTCACAGAACAATACTAGCATCCCAATCAATGGCACTTATGACTTAAGCTTATCCCAAATGAACCACCGAAATATAATGAACCATTGAATGAGAAAATGCAACAAGGAAGGTATGCCAAAGCATGATTGCCAAATTAAAATGCAAATATTGAAAGACAAGTTGAAAAAACATGAAGGTAATTATACAGTAATGTTGTTGACAAATAGCATAACAGTTCAGTTGCTGAACATAAAATAAAGCTCTAATTTGTGTCTGAAACGTATAGTGAGAAGTCATAATGAAAATTGCACTTTATATGGCTGACCACTGCAATTTTGTGTCTTGAACCAGAGTAATAGAACTGGGAACTTGAGGGCAGTCACATATAGTTATGATTATATGAAAAGTACATATGCCTGCTATGTATTCTAGGCTTAAGGCTTAAATACGTATGCTTTATGGTTTGATGAATCTGGGCCATGACATGTGGATTACCATTAGGTCCTGCACTGTGCTTGTATCTTTGCTAGAACTAGTGTTTGCCCATTCTGGCTGCAGTCAGCTTGCATTTACTTTTGTCTTTGGTAACTGTCAAAGAACAAATAACTTGTGAATACCTTCCTATTTTCATGCCAACTTTTGTGTGATTTGTTAATGTTTTTAATTTATAGTTTTCATAGCCTGACTACAAAATTCCATTTGGATAACATAATTTCAATTGTTTAAAATTTCAGATATCTTAACTAATCTACATGTCAGATAAACTCTCTAATTCAAAGTCAACTATAGACTGTTTATACAGTAGTAAGGATAATTGTTTGACAAATGTTACCAAAAAGGTTTTTCAGGTGATTTTTAAACTGAATATCCTTTTGCAACATGCACTGTACTTTGGAAAAAATATGTGCATATCCTAAGAGGAAAAGCAGTGATTTCTGAGGTATCTCACCGTATAGAACTCTAGCTGCAGCAAAAAATGAGAGTCAGTGACAACTCACATGCTGAAGGTTTTTCTTCCACTAATCACTTAGAAACCACCATTTAAATCACAACATAGAAAACATGTCAAATACTTAAACAGGAGACTAGAATGGTGGCAACATGACAAGCTACAATAACTGATTCCTGAATATGAAGCTGTTGATTTCATGTTTATCCATGTTTAACTGTCAGTTTTAGATATTATCCATTAATCTGCATTTAATGCTTTTGTTAGACTTCCCAAAGTGTGAGAGAGATGCAAGATATTGTAAAATTAATCATTAAATGTGGCAATGTTGAATGTGTCATAAATGGTAAGAAGTGCAAATGAATCAATGTAATGCAGTTGTATGGAAGTTAAACTAGCTTATTTTTGAGAAACTCTAAAGAGGGTAAGTACTAAGTCATATGCCAATAAAGTTTTTATACAGATATAAGCAGTGGCGTAGCCAGCCCAAGAATTTGGGAGGTCCAAAATGTTTTATTTTAGGCTAATAACACTATTTTGTTTGAAAAAATGCTTCTCAAAGCACAAAATGACTATATGTTATAAATATTTGGGGGGGGCATGGCTCCTTTGGCCCCCCTGGCTATGTCTGTGGATATAAGGAGAAGGAAAATGTGCAGGATTTTGATGTCAATTTGATTAGTTTCTTCACAAAGTAATATGTTGACCAAGGACTCTTGGTCCATGGAGCCATTGTTATGGAAACCAGCTTACTTTAAAACACTTGCCAAACTTTTCTGTGGAAAATCTTTGACCATCAACACCCACATTAGATAAATTTTCACTTTAAATTGGGTTGTTTTATTTATAAAAATGGTCAGTATGGTTTTGTTTGCTGAGCTTAATGATGGAGGTCTTGGTTTAGGATTTTTCTTACATGAGAAAAATTTCAATCACATGCATTGCTTCATTTTTGACCTGCTGCTTCGTATTGTTGCTACAAACTTGATGCAAAAGCATGACTGTATTGCATTTAAGTAGGCAGAAATTGTCTGAACCTGCCCAATGTGCTTTTCTTGCACTGAAGTTTCCTTTTTCATTTCCCCTTAATATTCTTATTAAGGTTTTATTTGAAAAATATAATTTGTTTTTGTCTTCAAAGACCTGGAGAATGCTTGGCCGCTGTGGTATGCTTGTATTTAATTTCTCTGTGAATTTCTGTATAGCTTTTACACTTAACTTGACTTGAAGATGTGGCAGAAATGACACTATGCCAGCAAAAGCCTTTTGGAAATATCTCAGGATATGGAATATTGCAAAGATTCTGAGCATTCATCTCCATATTGCATTATTAAATCTGTTTTATTTTCCTGCTCTTGGCAATTCCGAAGTCACTCCTTATCGTTTCTTTGTAAGTGAAAATGCGACAGTTGGTGCAGAAGTTGGAAGACTCAGTGAAAATTCAAGTGACAAGTTTGTGGTACTTGGTGATGCAAGTGCTCCCTTTGAAAATTTTTTTGATGTAAATGTCCTGCAATCATCTGGCATTATTGTCACAAAGCGAAAGTTGGACCATGAGCTATTCCCCAGTTTTGATGCATCAATATTCAACTTGAGCAGCAATAAAGTATTTAAGGTAAAATGTTTGCTGCATCGCTGTTTTATTATGCAAATTTGTAGTTAAATGTTAACTATTTAAAATTTTGGGAACCGTTGTGCATTAAGGTCACAGCTTGCTCTATGCACATGTGGACTTATTTTTGTCTGCTTGCAGGTGGAGGTCTTGGTAACAGATGTCAATGATAATGCACCACAATTCCTCCATTCTGTCTTAAAAATTAACATATCAGAGGCAACGCAAAAAGGATCAAAGTTCAGTTTAGGTTCCGCCATGGACCATGACTCTGGTCAGTTTAGTGTTCAGGGCTATAAAATTACAAGTGGTGATGCAAACCAAAGCTTTTCAATCAACAACCGAACGGTTGGAGAAGAAATTTTTGCTGACTTGGTTGTTGAAAAAGACTTGGATCGTGAAGAGCAACCAACTTTCGAACTTATAGTAGAAGCTTTTGACGGTGGTCAGCCAATCAAAAGTGGCACAGTTCTGGTCAAAGTTTGCATATTGGATGTTAACGACAATCCTCCTACATTTGATTTAAGTAGATACACTGTTGTGGTTCCGGAAGATTTGATTCCTGGCCAAGATATTCTGACTTTAAATGCAACCGACAAAGACCTTGGTGGGAACAGTAAAATTTCGTATCGTATTGATCGCGACAAAAGTGACCCCGACTTTTATTTTATGGTAAATGCAGATAATGGAAGAATATATTTGAATAAGACATTGGATTATGAACATGCAGTTCAGCACAAAATAGTTGTAGATGCAGTCGATGGAGGTAGTGAGCCTCTTGTTGGATCAACCGTTGTGATCGTTGATGTTCAAGATGTGAATGACAACAAGCCTACTATCAATATTATTTTTCTGGACGGCGGCGAAGCCCAGGTGCGTAATATATGCAAATTGTGTTGTTGCGCATAATGCTAGAAAGATGAAAATTTGATATAGTACCACGAACGTTGACGTACTTTCGCGGAGAATGACTTAACATCGACGTAGATGCAGGTGCCTGGTGATCGCGTTATATTTTGCAATCACGGTCGCGCAAGTACATTCTAAACGTGATTCTGACAAACATGGAATACGGTCTGTTGATCCTCCATCGTTTTCTTCAAATAACCACTAATCTCCGAAACTTTGCAAATTTATGCTTTTCTACTTTTTCAAGCTTACCGTGTGGGTAGTTGAAGATGGTTCGTGGACACTGGTTACTTATTATGCCCCCATAAAAACTCTCTTCGCTGCAATTGGTGAACAGAATGTGTAGAACATTACGCCGCTTAAAACAAATATAGCCTAAATTGCAGAGGATGCTCTAGTTTGCAATAAACAAATTAAGCAAACATGATTCGTTGGAGTAATGAATTAAGTGAAACTTCAATCCCAAATTTTTAAATATTAGGTGCGTGCATGCTTGCAGATACTTTACATCCTCGTTTCTTCTTGGCAATCACACGCAATCTTTCCAAACGAAACGTGTGGCGAGCAGAACTTTTGAGTAACATTGCGCACCTGAAACTCTTTTCCAGTTTATTCACAAAACATGACAAATATAAATTTGTGAAAAGGGTTGCTCCAGCATCGAGAGGTGTACTACTTTTGCCGATTTTTAAGTTGTAACTATTTTTTACCGTACATAAAACTGAAGTGCAGTTTCGCAAACCCTTTGCTGTATTTTTTGCAAAAAGTGTTCTTGACACGTATCCTTACCAATACAAAAAAATTCTTTAGAATAGGTAGGTAACGTGAGATTTTGCACACATGCTACTGTACTTTCTTTTATGTCGCTGCAAACTGTCTTAGCATGAAGTTTCTGCAGGTATCTGAAGCGGCTGAACCCGGGGATTATATTGCTCGCGTTTCTGTCAACGATCCTGATTTAGGTGAAATTTCACAAGTGGATCTAACACTTTCTGGTGGGAATGGAAGGTAATTTTCAAATGTAGTTCATCTTTGCCGCTGGTTCAGATTTCTTGCTTGTTGAGAGCGAAGTGATATCATTACTTGGGGTTTTGAAGGGTGCTTAAGGCAAAATGCTCGTAGAAAATTGCCGCAACCATTTTGCTTTCGAGCAGTTCCAGTGAAAAAAAATTTTCAAATCATCTGCTGCTTCACAGATTCGGTCTTCAGACTGAGAGCAATATCATCTACCTCGTCTGTGTGAAAAGCTCGTTGGACAGGGAAACGCAAGCGACCTATCATATAACGCTGAATGCAACCGATTTTGGCAGGTACCATATATTGCTGGCACTCGCGCAAAATTGCATGAAATCATTTGCTGCGTAAACAGCGTTGACCGAATGAACAACATTAGTGTTGATAAAAAACTTTCTTGCTTGTCATAGTTGGCCACACGGTTGTACAAGTGTGTAGGATGAGTGAGATCTGCTTTTACTTCGCAGTCCTCCGCAGTCAGCACACATTTCATTCACGCTGACTGTCAAAGACGTCAACGACAATCCTCCGAAATTTAATAAAAGGCTGTATGAATTTGACCTCTCGGAACAAGCATTTCCAGGTTCGATGTGCAAAATGTGATTGCTGTGAACTTTAGCAGAGTTTGTTTTATTTCAGTCAGTGATAACGCTGTTCGTGTGGTGTTCAGCCGCAGCAATGTCTCCTGTTGGTGTGTAATAATTTTCTCAGTAATGTGCAAACGGATTAGTGGTGAGGTCGAGTTGAAAGATGTTTTAACTATACACCTTTATCTACGTGACTTGGGTGAATGGTCCAGTTCTACCATCATCTCTTTTCCAGAAGTGTGTGAACTGATGTTGATTGAACTTACTACAAATTATGAATTTGCTCTGGCAGGCACATATCTTACACAACTGGAAGCTTTGGATCCAGACGAAGGGGTCAACGCAGAAATCACATATCGTTTGGAAACAACGCCTCAAAGCACCTGGTTTGACATCAACGAGAACTCCGGGCTCATTACAACTGCGTAAGTTGTAGACGTGCTGGAGTTGGATTTTGTGTGTGGTACAGGCCGGCGAGTACAGCAACATCTTCCATATGAGTGTAAAAGTCAATATCTGTCTGAAACTCGTGCGTGCGTGAGAAACGGTATGTCGGATGTGCAGTTCGTAATGACTTGAGTAAAACCTTTCAAGCTGAAAACAGGTTTGCTGCAGCCTGCATTGGTCAATTTCTTATTATTTTGCAGAAAGTTTTGGATATGACCAGTTTAGTGACAGTGTAAATCGGCAGGAGTATTTAGTTAAGTTCACAGTCAGTCGTCAGCTTTTGGTTTGAGTCTACTTGTGCTATTACGTTGGATAATGTCCAGTGACCCCATGCTTTTCTTCTTGATATGAGTGGCATTTTTTCTATTTTTAAAGAAAAAAAACAAAAAGCTTACAAAAAGCAAAAAAGAAAGTTTAGTGCATTTGGTTCAAATCAACAATTCATATTTAGTCTTTAACTGTTTTTTTTGCCGTGCTTCTGCTGGCTGATAAGAAAATGTCGAGCTGATAAATTTCGAAATGACCGATGCGAGTACGAAGGTCGCGTGACTAGGAATATTTCTATCGTTTTTTTAATAGAGTTTAAGGCATGGTTTTCGATCTGGGTCGTTTCACATACTTCGTGCACGACAGTGCACCGGATAAATGTTTTGTCTGTCACAAGCGGATGTGTTTGCGTGCATAAGTTTTCTCAGTGACAAACACGCGTAATCCTGATGCATAATACAATGTGCCGGGAACTTGGATTTCATCTATGTGGTCTTTTATCCACACAAAGATATATTTGTTTGTTAATACGTAGAAGCTGGTGATGCTCCTATAACAGATTTAAGCTTCCTAGTATTTAAAATGCAAACTCAGTTTTCCTGTAAATCATCTCATTCGTTTTATCGATAGCTGGAGGCCACCATCCAGCGTCCATCACCGCTCCCTAACAGTTGATCCGGTGTGCGGATCGTTTGATTAAAATAGTTTTGATGCTCGGTTATGAAATCACTGTCAGAAGCCGCAAGGCAAAGTTTTTACAAGTTGCATTCATAGCGACTGCTACGACAAGCAGATGAGGGTTCGCAAATTAACATTGACCAAAACAGAAAGTACACTGATTTTGCATGCAGCTCCAATTTACAAACTGAACACGATATGCTGCGAAATCACAGAGTGTGGCAGAACAAGTATTTTGTCGGCATGTTGCGATTGGGATTGTAGCGGTGCTCAATTTTTGCCCCTGCATGTATTTCGGTCTTTTCGTCTATCGTTATCGAAGACTTGCCAAACTTGGATGAGAGACTGTTGTCGACATCGTCCTACCTTAGTTGTTGGCGTGCAAATGTTATTTTGCCAAATCTTTGTATACGTTCAATGAATTGGGAACCGTTCGTGTATAACTTACTAGACCTACGAATATTATAGACTAGCTGAGCGCTAACGAAAAGAAATGTTCGGTCGAAACTTCATGAAATATTAATGAGTTGTGCTCAGCAATTTCACCTTATTATCTATGTTGAAATATTTTGTGTACTAGTGCGATTTCGTGTGATGTCACATCCGAAGGCTGGTCGTTGCTGCTGTCAAGAATGACGTTAGAAAATGTGCGCTGCCCAGGATTTTCTGGGATGGAATATTTACTGCGCAGGTTTTGGTTACATTTGTCCTTCTTGCGCGATCACCAGTTGCCGCTTGCATGTTCGCATGCTTTTGCGGCTTTTTGGTTAAGTCTTGCAGATAGCCGTCACGTCCAAGAACTTTTATAGTTCGACTAACTTGTCTATGAGCCGCCACTTCACGCAGGTTTAAGTTTTGTTTCGCAAACGCATACATTTGCAAGTTAATTTATTACTGTAACTTGACAGTTAAGTTTATTATTTTTCACTGACTCCAGTGATGTACTACTATATATTTGTGGCCTTGCCACGTTGTGAAATCATCTCTAAACGTCATAAAACGATTTTCGTGCGGTTTGTGCACCAGACAAAACCTGGATTACGACATCAGTTCGCAAGTGCATCTCGTAGTGGTCGCCACCGACAAAGGATCGCCGCCAATGAAGTCCAACACAACTGTTCTGGTTCGAATCAGTAAAGTCTTCGACAGCGCCCCAGTGTTCGATGAGCCTGCGGTGTCAATAACCGTTCCGGAAAATATAGCGGTTGACGACTGCTTCTTGCAAGTAAGAACAATGGACGTTCACTCTCATCTATGGTTGTTATATCATGCTTATGTGACCGCTCTGTCGTTACTGGAAAATGATATTCAGGAAGAGTTATTATATACAAGCGAATTTACGCAACGAATGGACACTTGATCAGTTTGCAGGGAGATGAAAATCGCGTGCTTGTGTTTAAAGAGCCATCAATCGCGTGATGTAGGTTATCAGGCTGTTATATCAACTGTTAACTGTTTTCAAACCAGTACGTTGCATGGAATCACGAAGAGAAAATGCCTGAAATCACGCACAGGAAACGCATAAACTACAAAAGCGCTTATGTATCTACTACACTGCTGCTGCCNTGGGCGTCGCAAGGGGGGCGGGGGGCCTTGCCTCCCTGGATTTTNANCAAAAAAAGGTTGTTTTCTTCGTTTTGAGTGGGAAAAAACGAGTTTAACCACTTTTGCCCCCCCTGAAAAAAATCCTTCCGACGCCCAGGGCTGCTGCTATACTCAGGTGTAGTACAAGGCTGGGCGTTGGCCGTGAGCATCAAGCGTTCGGNAAGTTGGTTTCTTTTCGCTGAGACATTTCGGTCATTTGTCCGAAAAAGCTTTTGTATGACTGAAAAAAGCATTGACCAAATTGACTTAATTTTTTTCGGTCATTTCATAGAAACTCGGTCACTGACCGAAAAAATCCAGTTGGGAAGGAGNGTTGCAGTAATGCAGAAAAGTAGGATTTTTTGTTGCCCAATGTTATTTTTTTAACATAGCGACAATGCTTGCATACCAACTTGCTTTCTGAACTCTGTTTCTTGGTTTAACAGTTTTTGAATGTAATAAAAACACAACTGTTCATTTGTGTTGCCATAAATTAAGTGTAACATTTGCGGTTTGGAATGGTTCTTATACGTCTAATTTAAGCCTTTTTCGTCGCAAAGTTTTGCACTTCGTTTCTTGTTCACGATGGTTGCTATTTTAGCAAATGAACGCCCAAGCAACCATGAGGATGAAATCGACTTCCGTGTTCATGGAATAGCAATTGTTGGTTACGCTCAATGGTACCCCCCTAAAGTCTATTTACATTTTTTGACATAGTCAATGCAGAAGTTCGATCCTTAGTTCTGTTGGAGGCTGCTGATCGATCTTACGAACCACCGCTGACATTTCTAACGCACGATAACGGTTTCGTCTCACGTTCTCGATGTTTGTTGACCAACGCACGACTGAGTGGAACTTGTGTGGTGCCACCAGCAGTGACTGCATCACAGTGGTTATACTGTGGTTCATCACACTGCATCACAGTGGTTATACCCGTTGAGTGTCTATTGAGAATGGAAAATTGGAGAACGTTTAACGTAACCTTGATGCGGCGGTCTTGTGTTGTCCTCCAATTAAGTTTCAAATAAGTGACGTTATTTGCGTCCGAACACGTGTGGGAGGAAAATCAGTGAATCTGTTCATGCCGGCCTCGCTGTGTGTTGTGGCACTGTTCACGTAATCCCGCGGATTTGAAATGTTTTAACTGGCCGACCTGTACAACACAATTTGTCTTCATCTGGTGAATCCAAACGACGACGTGGCGATTGAAACGCTCGTCGCTTCTAAGGGAGTGGGAGGTTGTTGGTGTACGTAACACTGGAAGGTAAGACACCGTCAAGCTGTTCAAATCTCTCAGAACGTTTTCTGTCGTCGAGCGACATCGAACAAAATGGTCATTGATAAACCTCAGAGCCGGGTATTCCGTCATATGCTCTTCTCACTTTTACCACCATGGAGGACAACGACAGCTGTTCACTTAAAGAGCACAAACGCTGGCTGAAAGATCTTCACGGTCAAATAACGTGGAAGTTAAAAAAGTAATTTGTCGCCTAACGCCCACAAATGGTACTCAATTGGCTGATACGACGTGATGCTATTTTTGCGGTTTGAAATTTTTGTTGTTGCGCCATAATTTGACAGGAAAAATTTAGCGTTGTTGTGCTGAGATGTTATTTCGTACGACTTATGGTTTCAGATCTTGCATCTCTTCTAGCTTTCTTGTGAGCAGGCAGTTTTGCTTTCCACTGCATTCACTCCTAATCCAATTTGGTCGATTTGAGACACAGCTGGATCTGTTGGTTGAGATTTTGATTTAAAAAAATTTACGCGTTTTATCAGAAGTACTGGAATGAATTGCAATATGCTGAAAGCTAAATATCCTTTGAGAACAAATTCGCGGAGGGCCGGCAAATTAAAATAGTGGTGGGATTCTGCAACAACAGATATTGACGATGTAAAACTCGCAGTCCTAAAATTTGTTTGTCTAAACTGAGTATGAGTGAAGTTACATCCATTCATATCAAGCACAGCATGGACATACTGGCCTGGTGTCTTACCAGTTGTCTAAACTGGTATTTGTAGCTGTGTTAGTTGTGATTCTTCGTGGTATCATTGGCCAGTTTTTCCAAAACAACATTTGGCATAAGATACGGAAAAATGAGCTAATTTGGCAAAATGCACCGTCCATTAATAATCTCATTGTGGATCATTATCAAATATTTTTCGAAGTAGAATCGAGTAATTTACTCTGGCGAGACAGCAGAACAAATTTCGCTACAGGTGACGGTCACACACTGAAACATGACTTTTGCTCGCACAGGAGTTGGAACATTCGTCTTGTGATTTCGTTCTTGACCAACAGTGCCACAAAATTAAGCGTGTGATTTATGAATCCGTTAAGCAAGCAAGATTGCGGTCCATGTTAAGCACACCAATTTCTTTTCTGGTCTGTTTGTTCTCAAACAAACTTACGCGAACAAATCCTTATCTCTCACTGAGCGCGGGCTTGTGGAAGCGGACAGCAAAATAGTGCAAAAGTGTGTTTCTTGGGCATTCCACTACCCTGATCTTTCCCGATTCTGCCACAGCTGCTACTATAATCTGCGAGCCAACGGTACTCAGCAGAAACAGTTATTGTGCGTGGTACGTACGTCCATAACGTCCCAATGCAAAAAACATCTGTAAGTGAAACGTGTGGTATGGTCTGCCTAAGTCATCTCTATGTCACTCAAATGCACTGACCAGTCAAGAGCTTAGCTGCTGTTAAAATTGTGACCCTGGGAGGTGGTTTGGTGCGTCGTTGTTGTAGGTGTGTTCTTTAATAAGCAGTTATTCGCGCTTGTAACTGTGAAGCGTTTGGAACCCCTGACTGTTCCCTTAAAGTTATTTGTGAGGGGTGCGTGGGAAGCAAGGTTTGAGCAGTAAGTCAAACCTAATAGCATAGAAGCGTGTAGAAATTCTCTGCAGCGGTTGTTTACCGTATATTTCTGCAGCTTGAAGTAGACATTGAATGGAATTGAGAAATATCTGATTAGCAAACTGTGCAATGCGTTGTACTTCGTGAGCACCTTACACTTTACTAGGCGAGACGTTGGTGGCAAACTAGTGTTTCTCCCATAATTCGTGGTTGCTTCGACGTCTTCCGCAAGACAAAATAGATCGATTTATTTGCTCTTGTTTGGGCCCGAGTGCGCAGCTGCCAACACTGCGCCGAGAATATTGACGTTCAGTAATGGTCCTGCTTTTCCATCAAATGCGCTTTTATGTAATATTAAGTATATCGCGATTTCGATTGCGTGGTTCTGCTTGGCGGGAGTGGTTCGCAGATATTAATTTGTTCAAATGTGAAACCTCTCGAAAGCACGTACTTCGAGTCGAGTCAAATGCTTTGAAAAATTGCTTTGACCGTGTCTGTTAGTCCTGCGAGTCATGTGTACTCGTGGTTGGCGAAAGTGAAGCGGTACCACGGCCTGACGTATAATCTTCCAGGACCTTCAAAGCAGTGAACTTACGTGCTCTCTATTGTTTTGACGACACTCAGCTTGCGTTGATGCGGCGGCGTCAAGTTCTCGTTCATGTGACACACAGCACCCACTGCCTCAGAATTACAATTTGTCGCTGTGTCCAAGTACTCATTTCCTGGTGAAAGCAAGTACCGCGCATCATTTATCGAAAGTCTGACAAGCGTGCATGTGACCCCTCGACCGGTTAACCTGGAGGCCATCGAGCTTGAATGCCTGAGTTAGCAGCGCAACCGATTACACGCCGAGCGAAACGACTGCGTTGTGCTTCGAAAACAGATATTTAGCGATCGTGTCCTCAACAAAGCGAGTGGCTGAATGTGCACAATCTCAAGTCTGGAATTTGCAAATAACCGTAGGCCTCTAGCGCTTCAAACACGCTCGGTGCTTCGCCTCCAGCGAAGGTGATTGCAGACAAATGTGAAATGGATTCTGAATTGTCGATAATAACATGATTATTGTGGTCTACAGTATTGGCTAAAGCTTACCCACGTAATACTTGACGCATCAGGAAGTCATTTATAAAACGCTTTGCCACTTTGGACGTCTTGGATTAAAAGAATTTTAACTTCAGAGAGTATTCAAGAACCGTAACTAGTCTCCGCACAGGTGAAGTGCTTGAAGCCATCAGCAAGCTTTTAACAGGAAATCGATTTCACATAACGCTACGCATCTTCGAATCTACAATCTTATTCTAATAGAATATGAAAGTACTCGTCATATATGATATTCACCAAACAGTATTCATCATATGATTATGGAAGGTAACAACATTTCGCACATTTCCAATTTTGAAACAATTTAAGCAGCTCAGAAAAAAATTGACGGAAGCATCGGTCGGCTGTTTGCACTGCGGAGATGATTACATCGTGGAGATATACAGGAACGCGCATGCAGACAATTCCCAGTGTCCTGACGAACCTTGCTTCAAACGATTTGTCAGAACGTGATTGTCCCATGCGGGTCTCGCTCTCCTTTCCTGAGACAAGCCGCGTCTGCTCATGCTGCGAGACTTCCCGCCCAGCACTCACACCGCACTCCGCAGCGCACACCATTCCGCGTTGTTCGACTGTACGTTGCCGGCACGGCGGGAGGCATGCCCAGCGAGGATAAGTTTACGGACTGTCAGCCGAGTGCTGTGTTTGAAGTTATTTTTTACTGCGTTCCATAAACGGTTTGCGTGAAATCGATCTCCGGATACTGCGCTGCTCTTCCGCGGCAGCCTGTCGCCCTGTCCGGATCTCGGTGCACTCTTGGTAGCACCATGCTGCGTGTCTTGCAAGCGAGGGTTTGATTTGTGATTACGTAATGAAACGTGCAGTAATGCTGTCGTCATTTGCTTCGCTAAAAACACATAAAGAAGACAAGCCCCAAAACTAACTGAAAAATGTTTGTCAGTGCCATGGTTACTTTTCACGGAAGACGTCAAACAAAAGTTTTTGATTTCACAATTATTTCAAAACAAGCAGGTGTTCTACAGAGAAAAGTTGCCCAAGAAGTGTATGATGGGTTTTTGATTAGGTTCTAATGTTCGAATTGATAAACTTTGGGTTTCCAGTGTTTCTAAAATCAATTGAAAGACAAGTTTGGCTTATCGCGTCTTACACCTGCCCAAAGTTTTTTCATGTAACAACTGATTCAGCGTTTTGTGCGTCGAACAAAGTACTGATAGTGGCGTTGAACGAGTTACCTTACGATGTGCCTGATTTTGGCGAGGAAATTCGGTCCTGAATTGCTCTGCTAATATCTGCGACTCAACCGCCTGACTCAAGTTTCGAATACTTTAGTTTAAAACACCCGTTTCATTAAAACCTAATCTTGACTTAGCTCTGGTTATAATGTCTATGTTGTTGTCTCTTGTGAGATAATTGAAGGGTATTTGATGGCTACTGAACAGGCATTGCACACTGCGCAAAATTTGGTGTTCGGTGAGGTGAAAGTTTTGTTGGATATTGCACTTGAGTGAAGACCGTGGCGGTATCTGACTGCTGATCTAAACACAGCGCTATCTACTAACAGATATATCTTGTTTTCATGACATTTATGAATTGCGGTAGAATCGCAGATTATCCAAATGTACCGCATATCGGTATTTTTAATTATAAAATATTTAAATGAAGTAGTTCGAAGCTCTCGTGGGTTGCAGTTGGGTTGTTAAAATCTTTCACAAAAACGCGCGAACCGTCCAATTCGCCTCGAGATTTGGAAGATCTACAACATGCACTCAGGCTTGTTATATATTTTTTGATTAAAAGTTCTTATGTGTTATATAAAGTTTGTAAGCTCGGATTCCAGTAAAGAAAGTACATACAGTATTGTTTCACTGGTCCATTAGCATAAACATTTTCCCGTGATCGCTGTCCATGATGTTGCATCTTACTGCCAAAAGGCTGGAGCCAGACAGGAAGATGGGCTCAAAACTTTGATTTGCATAAATCAATTTTTAATATTGAGTTTTAGTGCAAAATTTTCATGAAATCATTAATGTCTTGTTCTAGCTGTAAATATTTACACATGACGGATTGAAGTGAAGCAATGCATAAGCATAAGGATTACAATTTTGATTAAAAAGTATTATTATGTATCAGAAAATTTTCAGACCCCGCAATGCCTTTGGTTTTCATTGCGCTTTGGACGCCCCACGTTAATGAACCTCAAGAAGTGAATCAAACATGAAAACTGTTTGAGAATGTGACTTGAAAAAATTTGTGTGCTGCTTTTCTCAATAGCGCGCGTTGATGTCAATGCTACCGTCTTATTTATCTCAACTTCTTTTGCTTTAGTAATCCAGGAAAGATGTTTACTTTCGCTAGTTTCTGCGTGCTGCTTTGTGGACGTTTAATTGCAGCAGCAAAGTGTTGAAATTTAAAAAAGAAATTTTTTTACTGAAAACAGTATAGTTTGTTGAAAAAATATGAAGTGCAAGGTTGTTAAAAGCTACGTTTTGCATGTTACGCAATTGAGCAGTTGTTTATTCCACATGCAGTAAACTGATGCCTGGATTTTGGGATGGACAAGCCATCTTAAGCAGCCATTTCTTCTTATGCCTGTTATCCGTCTCTACTTATTTTCTGCGAGCTTTGGGCGAATAAATGGCTGTATATTAGTGACAAGCGTCAAGTGATCGGTAGCAGGTTGACTGTTCCACTTCGACTTCATACAAATATGTGTGGATCAGTGAACGCCACCTAAGCAACTACAGTAATCTGCAGCACTTTAATCAGCCCGCGCTGTTTACCGTTGCTCTGGTTGTTCCGCCGCCGGTGGTGGTGGATCTCGTAAATACGTGGTCAGGTGTGCTGCGTTCGTTACTCGTGTTAGTTTCAACGCCCCGCACATGCTGCAGTCGTTTGATGCGTAGCGCATTGAACGCTGCTGCTGGCCGAACGCTTGGTACCTACGCCGTGTTGTCTCTGCCATGCCTCCTGTTTGTCTTATTTAAATGAATACTGCGTTTTAACTCAAGCGCAAAGACTAAATTTCGACCTAAAAAATAATTGAACCAATGAACAGTCACGGCTAACTAACGCACCCGACCTTTCTTGTACAGTAGTATTGGCTGTACTCCTGCTAAACGTTTGAAAAAAACGCGAATTGCTCAGAAGTTGGATCACAAGCCGAACAAACTGGGCTGGCAGATTTTCGTGAACCTACACGGATTTTGTGTTTTTTAAACAAGGTGTGCTTTATCTACTATGTAGCTTGCAAGTCAAAGTGCACATCGGTTGCGAGTCGACTTGTTTTATTTCTTAACATGTTAAAATTGGATTTTTAACATCGGAAACTTTGTAATTGTGTGAAGAACTAGAGTGCACCGTTATCTCTGGATTCCACAGACATCGCTAAAAATTCANCGCTTTGTGGCAATATCGTGAAGAAAGTACCGAACGTTTTAATTTTTTCTGTTGGATCAAATGTCAGTGGACTGGCATTAAAGGTATCACTGGACTTTTCAGCAAAAGACGAACGCATGTTTCGTGCCCAGCACGAAATCCCTTGTGCTTCTTTGGCAACATGAGGAAGTTTCAGTGACTTTGTAAAAATAGGCTGCGTTTAACGCTTTTTCACTAAATCTTCGTATAAACGGCAAACACAAAGATAGCAACAGTTGGTTCAATGGAGGTTATTGGCTTCGGATCAATGCTGCGATAGTTGGCCGATTTGGCGCCAAAGGCCATAGTTGTCAATGTGTCGGCAGCCCTGCGGCGAGCCACTGCGCCATGCCAACAAAGCAGCACCATGAAAAATGACTTTAAGTCGTTGCTATCTGCTTTATCTCACAAACAGTTATCTCCCAAGCGAGTTTATAGTCAAAGCTGCCTATCATTATTCGACCCTGATCGTGCTCTGCTTTTCCCGTATAACAGCGTGGCGGGAAGCATGTCTCTATTCACTTTGCTTAACCGACGTGAACCGACGCAAACTGAAGGGCTTAATCTCGACTGAAGAAAAAGCTAGGGACAACGCATGAAAGACGTTCGGTCATTAGTTTCCATCCTTTTCTCATAGCCATTGCGAGGTGTGTAAATGTCTGCGACGCGTTTATTAGGAACCCTTGTGAGTGCAACCACTTGAAACTGTTTAGTTGATGCAGACCAAGAAAGCAATTTGAAAATTTCCATTTTAAACCACTTTAGTTTGAATCGTTTACACAACCTGTTTTAAAATGACTGGTTGAGATAAACGTCCTTCCCAGTGGAGGTGATTCACTTTGAATGTTTTTAAATAAACAGGTATCAACCGAAATAGGCCTCATTTAAAGGGATTTTGGCTGAACAGGTCTGCATCGTCTGCACAATCAGGAAGCGGTCTGCATGTAATAAAATCAAATAAAAACCATTAAGCTGCTTCATCGGCGTTGACTGATGAGAGGAATCACATTTGACTTCGCTACTTTTTGTGCGATATGTTATTCCTGGTGTGTTTTTCGATAGCAGACGTGCTTTGTTTCCTGGTGGGAATCACCTACGCAGTTGCTTTGCTTATTCTGTGGGGGAGGTTACAAAATGATGCCGTCGAAGAAACCATGGATGCCAGCGATGACTCGAGGCGCGGTAAATACGTTTTGACAATGACTGGAATACATTGCAAATTTCATGCTAAGAGCCTTAGCTTTTCCAAGTTTTTTGGTTTTTGAACTGTGAACATGCGGGAACTCATGTCTGTAACCTGTAAGATTTTGGTGTGAGGCCATTGTCCTGGTCTGCTGTTGCTGCTTTTGTTTTCCTGTGTCTTCACAATCTTCAGTTTGCGAACTCTTCGAAACTACAGAGTCCTTGCAGCAACAGTGCCTAAAACCAGTGGTAGCTGAAGTTGCGCCAATTGGCAATTGGTGCAAAATTTAATTTGGTTTCGGTTGTTGCGTCACAGCATCTAACTCAATCTGTTGAATGTCAGGGCTAACCTTTGCTCTGTGATAGGTGAGAATCAAGGCAGACAACCTACATAAATTTTGCGGTACTCTTGTTATGGCAGCACTATGTTTTTGGCGACAGCTTAGTGCTTTACAGCCTTCGACTTGTAATGTTGTTCTTGATAGGCATCTGATTTATTTTCTTATTCACAATTTTATCGCTTTAGCGCGTGAATCTCATGTAAAAGCTTCGTGACCTGCTCTAAATTTCGGCAACAGCTATATGCGCTATGTTGACGAAAAAAAGCGTTGGCCTGCTCTTTTGCGTCTGTAACTCAGTTACAATACTTACTCAACTAATTGCAGTTTTGATGCCAAGATCGCTATTAATAACGGAATCCAGGAAATCTAATGATCGAGGTCATCGCGCGCGAATAATTATTCTATCATTAAGCAAGAAGCACTGGAAATAGTTTGCATCTATGGAAGAGTGAAACCGAAAGGGATCTGGGTTAGAGCCAAGGTTATGCATATTATCTTTGCTGACGCCCAGCTTTAACTGATTCGATTGAGTGTGTTCATGTAAAGAAACAAGTGTGGAGAATGATAAGCCTCAAGCCGGTCAAAGGATTTTGAGAAACGCGGTGGTCATAAGCAACTACGGCCTTGGTTTCATATTTATTACGTTTTCCAGCCTCGCCAACCTGTTTCATCACTGACTAGAACTTAGCTACAGAACTAGCAAAATAATTAATTCCCGCAGCCTTGCTGTTTCACCTCTTCAACAAAGTTTTCGTAATTTGCAGTTTTGTACTGAACAGGTAAATACAGAGGTGTAGTTTTTCGTGTTTTGTAGTGTAATGAAGGTTAATACTTCATCAACTACTGATTTAAAAATGAGTTTGAAGTGCTGTTGAGAATGGTTTGTTTTATGGGTGCGTTCCCACATTTCTTTTTTTAGTACTACACCCCTTGGTGAAGGGCAGGTTGTGGTGCTACAAGTTTATTTGCAACTGTTGGGTAAATGAATCATTCATTTAACTTCCACCTTTTGTTCGTCTTTAGGAAGTGAGCGATGTCATTGGAAAGTATATTGCGTACCCGCATTATAAGGTATGAAGTAACTTGAGGGAGCCAGGTTCGAGACTTCACGCTCATCTGATGTTTGCTTGATGTGAGTGAGCACAATGTCAGATGCAATTGCGGGGATTCATTACAGAGTGCTTAGTTAATGTACCCGTGCGGCAGTCACTTCAGAACAAAATAAACGATTCCTATTGTCACCACCTGACAACAAAGTTGTGTAAGTGTTAGTTCGTGCTGACATGAGCTTAGCAATCGTTGAAAGAAAACCATTGAAAGAAACGCGGCTGTTACTATTTTGAGTTCCTTTATTTGAGTCTCTTAATCGACTTTATTATGCTACTTGTGTTTTATTGCCTTTCTCAGTCGTTGGACAACTTACGATGAAACAGGTCAGTTTTTAGCAGCAGTTGATGCTTGATCGACTGCGAAGTGTCTTCTGCGCTGTGTCACCATTTTGCTGATTGCAGAAACTATCCGACCCAAGTTGCACTTCGCATCGTGTGCAGCGTTATGTACGCGTTTATGTTCCCTTAGCTGTCACGTTGCTAATTTACAGAACTGAAACTTCAGTCAGTCAGCGTTCTACTGGCGGTCAGCTCGCTGTTTATTGTTTGTATCACATACGTTCGGAGTGTCTACTCAGCTTGTCAAAAGCTAACTTCGATCTATCGCAGTATCGTAAACGGCAGGTGCAGAAATTGTTTGGTGTTTATCGTTAAAGTCATTGTTTGGATAGTGCGCAACTGCGTGATTTAACTTTTGTGTTAAGTTTCTTGCATGGGCTGCACGAAGTGAACACACTCCTTACACAGCTGTGCTGCAATCGTCCTATCTGCGCTTACCGTTGTCTTTACTATTTTACCTGCAGTAAGTGATAGCGTGTGGCCGTTGGATGTTTAAACGCTCTCTTCAGGCTTTAAGTAGATGACGCATTGGACCGCATGCTATCAGCTGGCGTGATTCCATTCGCATGAAACTGTTTTTATTTTTGTTTGAACAAAACGTCTCTTTGTACTTTGCGGTACCCAGAGTTATAACGTTGTAATCCTGAACAACGTGAAAGACTGATTTTTCTTGTGCTGCCGCGGCATGTGCGTTGTGGAAAGTTACTGATGCGTGAAACGTCGATAGACCTAAGGCTTCAAGGCGCCATCCAGGCTTCCAAACTCAACGATTACGACTGTTTGTTTGTGTAGTCGAGATCGCAGTTCAGCGCCGACTCTTAAACCGAAAATCAAACACTCGCAGAGGATTTGCTTACCTTTCGACTTGACCGCAAATTTGCAACACTGTAACAAACTACTAGTTAGAGAAGAGGCTTTGATTCATGGAGTGCCGCTCTACATAATGGGTGGTGGGAAATAAAGCGTAATGATGATTAAGTCATCATTTGATTTACACAACAACTCGAGCCGAATTCAGTGTTGCTTTTGACAGTCCATCGAGTTTGTTTGAGACTTTGATTTCAGCAAATCCGATTGTCGTTCTGCATTATTCGAATGCTTTGCATTGCAAAGTCTTGGCTTTTTGTACCTGCGCGAAAACTTAGATATACACTACAGTCAAGCTACATATTAGTGTATCTTCCGTGATGAACACAAATGAACCTGCGTCAATCTTATTTAAAATAATATCTGATGTTTTTTGTTGAATACATACGAACGCGCCCATAATTCCGTAGCGGATCGTCACGATTTCCTGCACCGACAACTTACGACTGGCATGCACTTTACGGTAAACCGTATGTGATACCGAATCGATGCTCAACGCACCGTCAGAATGTGCTCTTGCAAATTATCTTGTATCACAAGGATCCCTAAATTTAAGATAAGTTGCTCTAGTATTGGTGACAGGCGTCATTTCGATGAAGCTGTCAGTTAAGCACTTTGTCATAATACTTTTATTTCAGCTAACCACCTCACTTCTTATCATTGTTCTCTAGAACAGCCAAACTGTTTCAAACCGGTTAAAATTTTCTGTCGTTTCATCAACATTTCTCATTTGTTCTATATTTGACAAGTCTCAACGAGAAGTTCATTTTACGAGCAAAATAAACCAACGATTTCACCTCGTGTCAAGATACCCTCATTCAGCTTTAAGTAGCTTTTGAGCTTCGTAGCTGTTGAAAAATAAAGCATAGGCCATTACTATTGTTTATGCCGAGAAACACGTATGTTTCGGAGTGCAATGGCATTTACCATTTCTTTAAAAAACAAATGCTTAGTGTGGTTCCACGCCGTCAATCAGGGTCAAGCTGAGATAGTTGTTTCTGAGGAAAAAGTATGTGTTGCTAAAACCATATTTTTGTGTGTAAAACCTGTCAGCAATGCTAGAGATAAATTATTATTAAATGTTTGCTGCTATTACATTTTACCGTTTAAGCCAATAGTGGCTTCACGAAGTATGAGAGTGTTTCAGAAAAATAAAAAAACTGCCTTAACATTAATTTAATTCTTTTATAACTTGCTTTTTCTGCTCGATCCACCCACGTTAGCGTGAATTAGACCCAAAGAGTCTATGCTGTGTGCAGTGTGCTTCAGTTACTGTGTTTTGTATGTATTAAAAAAATATTTTGGTCACGTTTAGATAGGTGGCTATGAAATTGAGTACCTTTAAATTCCATGATTTCAAAATTAAGCTTTTGGCGCCCTGCAAAGCAATTGCCGATTACTGNAGGAAATACGTAAGACTTTTGCTTTTAACATATCTCGCATGTTTACGCATGACTNTCTTGTAAGGGGTGCGTGGTGATGAAACACAGTCCAGCGTCCGCTTGTCAAAAAAATCGNAACATGCTGGTNCGNANAAACGAGCGAGTGGCAGAGAGGGATGTGCACGTATGGATGCCTGGACAGCCTGTGGTTCTCTTTGTAATGGGGTGGTGGTNCTGTTGATCAGGCGTATGCGCTTAACTGATTGTTTCTGGTTTCTCACGTTGCCCCTTGAAAATGNGAAAAGCCGCCGTCTTATGTTTGCACCGAGCTTGACTGCGTCAGTTTGGAAGCGGTGACTTGTTGCGTTGGACCGTTCATGTGAAACGTGGAATACCTCTTTAAGATTGGAATTTGAAGTCCCCGAACATTTGGTGAACAGTTGAACTGAAACAAGGTCAGTTGTGATGACCTTGTTCGAATTTTCTGTTGTTTGATGGGAAAGTTTGGGAGATGTCAATTAAGGTAAGGCAATTTTGTACAAACAGCCATATACCGAAAATAGGTTCCTGTTATAACACTCTTTCGCTTAGTCATGCAAAAAATAGAATGCAATAGAATTTGCATCTGCAAGATCGGATCAGCTACACAACGCTGTTTTGTTAAACTTAAAAGGAATGACTTGTTATCCATCTTTTTCCAATCCCATACGAACTGTTTGCAGTTTTATCGCAAGCAAAAATGTTTGATTATATCCTTCGTGTCTGACATAATACAATATGCACGAAGTAATTACTTTGTCCGTTTTCATATTGTTCTGAGAAATTGCTCATGGAGGTACTGGCATTTGTTTTGAACTTCGTGACGTTTTTGTTGTTCGAGATGCGTCGTAATCTGCAACATTTGTTTGCGTTAAGATGCTTGTTTCAAATGCTAAGTATTTCATCTTTCCTCGAAGTTGACAGAGCGATAGTGCTGAAAAGTCTTCTTTAGATGAATGAAAGTTTTGCAATAAGATTTAATGAGACCATGTCTTTTGTGATCGGCCCAGTCGAGTGTGCAAGAGATACAAGCCCCAGCTCGAAGAGAGGAGTCGATAGTGATGCGCGTGAGTCATGCGCGAGAAGCAGCGATGTCGCGAGATGCATAGATTTTCGAATTCCGCATTCGAAGCGAGTGATGACTGGCATTTCAGCAGTTCAAACTGAAAACGTTTTAGGATGATCTCGCGCCATGAATGCGTCGCGCAAGTCGTTTCCGCGATTCATTGTCAACACTCATCCTCTGTTTAAGAGCTGCTTGTCTGAAGGACCACTCGTGAGCCCTTGAATCCACATTATTAGCCATGCGTCAACGTTTCTTTTCCATTTACCGATCGCCCAGCAAACAATTGCCATCCTTCGTTTTCATGATTTCGTACTAAGACTTTTTGCGACATATTTTCGTGCGATTTGCTGACGACGTTCTGCCAAGCTGCCAATCAGCTGTCGACGTGCAGCTCCTGCCTTTTTGAAATCGTTGTGTTTAACTATATTTTTCATAAAGTTTGTTCCGTCCCATTGCGCAGAAAGAGCAAAGATTCGGGAAAAGAATAGGTTCTTTTAAACAAATATTCCCAGTGTTCTAAGCAAATACTATTGTCAGTCTGTCAAAGCACAGTGACAAATGACGTTTGTTTTTCCATTAAAAACCATCGTTTTCTTCCTGGCAACAATGCCACTTTGCGTTGCGCTTACTACACGTTATCGAGGCGGCTTAGCTTGCTTTTTACGTGATGAACAGAACGCCACGACTCGTTTTTAATTTTGTTGAAAGCAGGTTGTAGCTGGCCTGCTATGCTGTCGGTTTTGATGCTTTTAAAATGCATTAGTCCCTTTCATTCGCATCCTGGTTTGAGATCTTCACGGTTTGGGGTTCATAGATACTTTCGTTGGAAGTATATAATCACTCTGTCGAATACCATCGATGAAAGCTTTGTAGTAATTATTACATAATTTGTGCGCCTAAAGAAGACTACGCCTTTTTTAACGAAGCGGCTTCCATCTGATATGCTTTGTTATGCAGATGTTCACTGCTGTCGTGTGACTACCTTTTTTACCAATGAAGTGGTGGAATCCAATATTGCGGTATTAAAAAAGGTTAAGCAAGGCATTTATTTTCATGAATTGGCCCTGTGCAAGATGCTCTAGTCAATTTTTTTGCATTATGTTTTTGAGCTCATTTCCGAAAGCACAAATTTAAGGAAGATTCTTGTAAATGCTGAGAAACATTAGGAATTAACAGTTTATTGCTTGATCGAATCAATCCTCACATTTTTCAGGCATTGAATTTATTGGTGTTTGTTTTCGATCAGGTTAATATTATCGGAAACCCAAAGTTTATGTACTTCATTCAAAAATGTAGTTTTTTTCGTGGTATTTCTTTTACATTCCTCTCCATGTTTCGTTAACCTATTTAAGTAAGTTCCAGAGCAATATTTTAACCCCAAACATAACAGTAAGCAAGTAATAATTAAAGCTCAAAGATGAAAAGCGGACAGAATAGAGATTTTAGGAATTTTGCTTGAATGAAAAGGAGTCGTCAGCGCTGCAAATACAATCGAACGTCCGACAAGCGGTAAATTTATGTGTCATCAAGTAACCAAGCCGGCGACGCAAGGTGGACTCGTTTGAAAGAATCGGTTTTTGTTCAGTCCGTTTAACCAACGTTACGCGTTGTCAACTACAAAGCGCTCTGTTTAGCCGATCAACTTGTGCAGCTTTGATTCCACCACTGCTCACACAATGGACCTGAAATTCTTCGTATTCCATTTGTTGTTTACTGTTTTGTTCCTGTTGCGTTGCTGTCTTGTTCTCAATAAGTCTGTGAATGCCTCTTGAGCGCGACTTGAAGTTGAAGATGCACTGCATTTTTACCACATTTTAATAACAGTGCGCTAGTGGGTTTGCTTATAATCGCTAAAATCACATTTGGTAAAAGCCTGATTGCGTGGCTGGCGATTTGAACACAACAGCTTTTGTTGTGACTTAAATTTAACCTCGCGCGTAAGCGACAAGATGGAATCGAGTTAGGGAAGAAAATTTGGGTCACACGTCACTAGTCTGACTATTGAACAATACTCTGGAGTAGGAGCTTTCTATGAATGCCTTTTGAATAATGTACACAAGCACGTATCGCAGGTAATTTTGGTGTTGCTATTTGAAGTTAACCGCCTTGCGCTGCAATGCTGAGTTTCCACGTTGTCGAATGTTTACACCTGACAAGAACTACTTCTTTGGTTGGTCAGCACACGAAGTGACTAAATAAATACGTGTTGTTTTTAAATCGTCTTTGGCTCGTGACTACAAGAGCCAATCAGTAATATTACAATTCGACGTTGCGTCCTTATGCCAATAGTTTTAAGTTCGTTGAATGAACTACTGGTAAAATGGAGAATGCTTGGAAGCTCGCTATTTTCTTTGCGCATGCCTACGATCTTTGTTTGAACCGCGGAGGCAATAGCTATCCATCATCGCCTGCTTGAACTAGTTGCTCCTCTTACTTTGTTGATCGTATCTCTTCAGCCATCTGGCAAAAGTGGTCACCTTTGTTGTGCACTTGACCAAGCTCGTTGCCAGATCGTTTGGTTTTAATGTGAAATCCTTCGAAAATGTGAATGCAGGCATCAGAATGTCGGCTTACTCTGCTTAGTAGTATGTTTCGCATCCTGATTATTTACTCACAGTTTTTGAGCATGATCGCTTGTATCCCTGTGCATGACTTACAAGATGCGAAAATCGAAGTCTAGCGTGCGAACGCATTTGTGTCGCGCCGCCAACCAGTCGAAGTGAGGAAAGACATGTTTGTCAAGTGAACTCAGTAGTTGCTTTGTTTCTGATTACGTTTTTTTCACCGTTTGACCTTTTAGCGATGCCTTTAAGTTTGCTTTCTGCCAAGCATCGTTGTACATTCTGTTAAGAAAACGCACCGAGCGTCTTCTGCAAGCTGCCATTCACTGCCATCTACATTTGGTGCAGTTGCCCTCTTACGTCACAATGTGGAATCTCCCTACCGGCGGGTTCTGCGCAAAGCGAAGGCGTAGGCCGGTGATGCGTGTCTGCTTGATATATTTCGTCGGAGTTGTCACAATGTATGCATCGCGAACCTGGGCTAAAATCGGTTTATGATAGCGAAAACGATTGCGTCGTGTGATTCGCGTGGTTGGCGGCATTTTAATCTAGCGTCACGAAGGTTTTATGGCCATCGAGCTGTGATCAGCGATATTTGTGACTCCACACAATGCTGGAAAAGTTAATGTTTGTTGACTTACGACCAGTTTCCTCCTTCACGAAACTTTCCCTGGCTTTCACATTCAGTGGGTTGCTTTTGTGCTGAAAATTCCTCGTATCTTTCGCTTGATTTGCACTCGATTGCCAGTTTCGAAGACGTGGTTGTTGGATTAGAGGTCAGGCTGTGTTTGCTGTGGATTTAGATTCACGCAAGGCAGCAAATTGCAGTTTCTATGAGATAACAGACATGTGGACCCATGTTGTTTTTAACGAAGCTTTACGTATGGAAATAACCCCGCAATGTCTTCCTGAACGGTGGACAAGAAAGCCCGCGACTGTTGGTCAGATTCGTTAAATATTTATAGTTTTGATAAGTAATATCCGTCTTACTGCGGGTACGTTGGCCGGTACAAATTTAGTCACGTGATACTGACCGACAATCGCACTGAATTAAAGCAGGGGTAATCTTTTAGTTTGCATGTAAAAAGTAGATCTTCGTTCGCATGTTACAAAAACAGGTGTCTCAGGAGGAGCAGTAGGTACCACCGTAAGCTCTTTATCCAATGATTGTTGTTGTTATGGACCATGATGTTGAAGAACGTGTCTGCCTAATCTGTCACGGCTTGCCTTCTCACTTGTGGTGTCGGTCGGCATGCGTTTGTGATGAACCATTGCACGGTCCTATCCCAGGATTGACTCACAATTATGGTATCAGGAATTCAAGAGCACTGAATATGCTGCGTGAATTACGTGCCTTGATTTTGGATCGCTGATTTGGTAGAATTTCTAAAAGAAATGTGACATGATGTCCTTGTTTATCATGTCTAATTTTTTGATGCAATATTTATGCTTCAAGGATATTGCATGCCTTTTGTGTGATACAAGTGAATGAAAAAAAAATGTTTGTTTTTTTGCTTCGTTTGTGCAGATTTTACTGTTGCTGTGTTTTGCAAAATTTTACGATTTGAAGTGAAAAGGGCTGGGTAATGAAGAAAAGATCATTTTTGTGGCAATTTGGTGTGATGGGCGGAGTCTACTGGTTACTGCCGTGAAACCCTTTAACGCGTGGATAGGTTTTGCTTTGTTGAAAGGACGTAAGTGTTGAATCAGATGTCTTTATCTTGATACAGGATTTTGCTTTGAACTTATTTGCGCCATTCGCTGTAAGGTCATTTTCTGGAAACCTTTAAGAGAACAACGCACCGTTTTCACTGTCAACGAAACATTGATCGCGTTGTGTTCTTTAAAATTTGCTTTTGGTGAAGCTGCTTTCATTCATTATTTAAATCGTCTGCCCGTCAGCAAACGAACACACATATCGGAAGTTTTGAAACAGCTCATCTAAAACCAACTGCTTGTTTTTTCTTTGCGATTCAAATTAGTGCAACTCGAAAGAGTATTGCCCACGGTTTAACCCCCGGTTCCCTGTCATATCGTTGACGTCGTGCACTGTAACCTTGCTTGGCCATTTCCACCACTCGTCACGCGATGGTGAGAACAGAACACCTTCCTGCTTGTGCGGCAACGTGCGATCTTGAGAGTATTTGGAGTGGCACGCAATTTCTTGAAGCAGGTTTATCTCCGTTTTTTTTGTGACAGGCGCCGAAAGTTTGCCATGGATTACAGGGCTCGGTTTGCAGTTTGATCTGTTTCTCGTTTGGTCACTGAGTAGCATCCCGGCGGTTCCATTCCTTTCAACCGTGTCTTGTTTTGTTTGAGGCGGTGTTTTGTAAACCAACGCGGGTTGCGACGCTCCAATAAATTTTCGGTTTCATACTTGTCCGCTTAAAGTGCACCTATCTTTCAATCGATTTTACTTTTCCCTTCGTTGAACTGTCACATTAGACTGCTTCGCGGAAACTGCAAATCTGAGTATAGAGAGCTATTCAATTCTGATATGTTTTGAAATTTGCTTCATTCGCTGATGACGTGCTTGAAAGCATTGCTAATCTCCATAGATTCATTGTGCAGATCGAAAATGTGTTGCTTGTTTGCTTCGTGCCGAATGCCGCGTGCAACTTAGGTACAACGGAACTTTTGGGACACAAGCTACTGGAAATTGTATCAGTAATAAAGCTGGGGGCAATTTTGCAAGATTACAACCTCTTGCTTTCGGTAAAACTNTTGTAGAAAGGCTAGTGCATTCTGAAAACGGTGTACTNCCTCGATAGCAATATGCATAAAGTACAAAGCAGTTTGTTTTTTGTGTTTTTTACTTTCTGCTTCTGATCGATCTGCGCACAAAAAACTAAACAAATGATAAAAATAAAAAATTACTAATACATACCACTCGAACTTAAACCTAGCTTCATATCCTTATTCGAAATTTCGTACTCCCGTTTTTGTGCAGAGATATTTTCTTGAAGGCCATGGTGTTCTTGTAATGGAAAAGCTTGTAAGTTTGTAATGCTCAAATTGGGGGTTCTGGGTTGCACTTTTTGTGGTCCAAACCTTTTGGTTAATGTTAAAATGTGCTTTTCCCCGTGCGCTTTCCAAATATTTTTCCGATAGTTTGTACCGTCGTAGCTGACATTACGGCACTAAGGCCTCAAGGTTAGCATCCTTAGTACGCTCGTCCCGCTCTGGCACGGTAGCATGAGGAGTTACCAACATCAGACTTTTCTCAATAGTTGTTTGGATTAACATCGTCCAAGTATGCACCTGTCACATGGGCTTTCACCGTGGTCTTGAAAGATTCCCTGTCTCAGTCAAAAACCAGACATATGTGGGTGTGCTGCGTTCTCTGTACGTATATTTGGACACCGGCCTGGCTTTTGTATCTGCTAATGCAACATTCTACTACCAAATGGACAAAGTTAACTTGAAAGCATCGCTTCGTTTGTGGTCTATCTGTGCCCTGACCGCTTAATACCGATAAGTTTTGAGACAACCAACTGAGTTCGCTTGATTTGTTGAAACCTGCAAATGATTCTCATACAGTTTAACACCAGACCACGTTTTGCTTGAAGGTCAGTGCAAGCGACCGGGATGCGACCGGCACAGAAGCTGCATCTGCGGTGACTTACTCGTTTGTACGTGGATCGCCTGCAAACCCCGCTCACCCCTTCGCTTTGAATGCGACCACAGGTCACTTGTGCGTCACCACTGGGTTGGATCGCGAAACCCATTCCAAATATGAATTGGAAATACAAGCTACTGACCAGGTTTGTGTCAAAAACTGTTCGTAACCAAAAAGTGTTTTGTTGAAGTACGTAAGTGGCCATCAAGTTCCGACCGATTTCTCTGTGGTCTGGTTGCCTGTACCCAAGATAATTAAGCCAGCTTTGTGAACTGGAAATTAAGATTGGGTGTTTTCTTAGACTATTAACGGTGGTACCGTAATGTTTTGACAGGGAGGACAGTGGGATCGAATGCGGGTGTCCATCACAGTGGGCGACTTTAACGATCACGCTCCTGTATTCCATCCCGTTGAGTACGTGGTGAGTGTGGATAAAAGCGTTGCAGATGTTGGATCTCCGATCACACAAGTGTCTGCGACGGACCAGGACGACCCGCTTGGTTCAGGCTTCGGTCGCGTCACGTACAACATTATTTCCGGAAACGCGCAGGGTTTGTTTGAACTCAATGCATTGACAGGTATGGGTCGTTCATCTGTTAATTCTTAGAAGTTACACGCGTTTATTGTAGGTTTTGTTTATCTTGGTAATATGTTGCTCAGTTTGATTAATGGTGGCCCGTACTTTATTTGTAAACAAAATTTAAGCGGTTTCCTGAATGGTATTTTCACTTATACGAAAGAAACGATTTACCAAGAAAAACAAAAAAAGGCGTTGTGGCCTGTTTGTATATTACGCTTACGTGTAGATGTTATCAAATGCGTTTCTGTTTCGTGTCCATCGTTTTGCGTTTAAAGAAAGAGACCCATGGTTTGCTTCATTGAACTTGTTCAGGAAAACTTATTGTGGCTCAGCATCTCGGTGACGTGGACACCGAAAAAGTGCATACTTTGATGGTTGGTGCGGTTGATGGCGGAGGTCTGGGCGCTGCAGAAAATGCCACGTTGCTCATCAGCGTTTTGGACGGCAGTGTTACAGGCAGCCCGGTGTTCGAAGAGCCTCAGTACCAGTTCAACGTTTCGGAAGACGCTGTCGTGTCTCAGACAGTCGGATCGGTGTCTGCTTCTTTCCCTGGTAACAGAGATTAAACGAGTCAACGCAAAATAAACATTTGTATTCTGTGGATCTTACTGTAACCTTCATGCGGACGTCTGTCGCCGCTTGTTTCATTGGCAGTTTACAAAACAATAGATTTAAAAAAACTATTTTAACAATTCAGTTTAGAAGGTTGCAGCTAATACAGTATAATGCTCCTAACGTCTCGACACAGAGTTCGTCCTCCGCTTTCAGCGCTTTTGTAGTTTGCGCATTACGATATTGTGCTGATGGCTGGTTCCGCTGTTATANGCCGAGTTCTTCAAAATGTTTGATGGGACGAGTCAGGNTTTGCCTGTTTTCACTCAAGGCTTTGCTGCTGTCTCGTTGACTGCCCTGAATCATGCTTGTTTTTGCTGACTTCACTGTGACAGCCCACCGCATTCATACAGACTTCATTAAGCCGTACACGATGCTTTGTTCATCTTTCTTCGATGCACATGACGAAAAGCCCTGTGCAGATGACTGTTGTTCAACTATTTGTTTGACAGGCGGTAATGTGACGTACTCACTTCGTCGTGACCCCCCCAGTACGAGCTGGTTCGATGTGGATCCAGTCAGTGGCGACATTCGGGTGTCCAGTCAAGTGGACAGAGAGATATTAGACTCCGCACGCTTTCAAGTATGCTGTTTTGTGGATCTCTTTGCTGTTGCAGTGTCCTGCAAACATAACAATATATCTTGGATACGATTCTACTTTTGTCACTGCATTCCTCGTTTGTAATTGCTGTCCGGTTATCGGCAGAAATGTTTTGGTCATTGCATCAAAAAGGATTCTTTTCCTTGCGTAGTTTTTTTTCGGCATTAGGTGAATCGATTTCGCGCAAAACTTATCAATGCAAAGAAACACGAGCCTTGGATCGCATCGGATTCATGCTTCGTTGAAGTGAATGTTAACATTATTGCCACGATCAAAACGTTGAAGCGCCAGACCTGAATCCGCTACAAGTTGGTGCGCGGCAACCAGGCATATCGATCATAAAAGAGCATCTGTGTTGCGGCCCAGTTTTTTGTTTGGTCCGTTTTGTGGCTCGCGTTGTCATTGCGCAAACTTATTTTACTTGAAATTTGCGATTTTCAACTTCTTCCTTCTAGTGGTTTGGATTGCGCAAACGCCACTGATTGAAAACAGGCCAGTGTATACACAGTATTCACTGTGTGTTTTATTTGTGAAGATCTTGGCGGCTGGCGGAACTCCACCTGTGTATGGATTTGCGTCTGTCGTGATTACAATCGAAGATGTCAACGATAATTCTCCATATTTCCCTCGGGATAACCCAACGTCGGTTGTAGTCCCTTTCAACTTGCCGCACGGAGCTAGCGTTGTTCGAATCGGCGCTTTAGACACCGACGAAGGCCTGAACGGAACGGTTGGTTTAGCACTAGTTGAAGAAGTTTCGTATCGGTTGTTTTATGAGAAGGCCTGATTAAAATTTCTCAGCGTTTTTAGTAATTTCAATCTTATCCGTTCTCTTGTCGATCATCTTTTTAAAGATAAATGACGGCATTGGTAGACATTGCTTGCTCATATCACATCTGTTTGCTGAGCTTTGATATGCAGAAGTAATTTATACACCTGGCTTAAACAATTTACAACAGAACCGCTGTTTCGATTTCTCAGGGCGAACATCAAACATTTTGAACGAACTCTTCGTTGGTTCCTTTTCGGAGGGTTGCTGTTTCTTCACCCAAACTTATCTTTCCATAGCGCTGCTTTACGTTTGCCACCTGATTTAGATGAATTGTTGACACGATTGTTCACGCGCGGTTTGAGTTATGAACAGTTTCCTCCTCCTTTCCATGAGCGTTCACGATCACAACCTGCATAGATCTGCTTTGATCTGCGCATCACTCGTAAATCAATGTTATGGCGATCGGGGTTATCTGTGGTGGGTTAATCATTACGCGACTGTCTGCGTTGGATCGGAGCTTGCGAAATGGTAGTTTGATTCTTTCCACCTCGTAGATCAGTTATTCATTCCATTTGATTAAATTTGATTAAACGAGCGAGGCATTGACAGAGGATATTCGGTTTTATGGATTGAGTGTTTCATGCGCATGAAATGTCAGCAAACAAAATTTGGAAACTCCAAACCAACAATAATTTCAAGGTGGTGTTTGACAAGACTGAATAAAAATGCATTAATTGCTTTTAAGTCTGACGAGTTTCTTGTACACGAAAGAAAAACTGGTTAAATTATGTTATTTGATCATTCTCAACTGCCATCTGTGTGACCTTTTTTCCAACCGCTTGACAACCTGTCACCAATTGGGGCGAACAATCATGTCTGTTATGGCAAACGTTCTTTGCGGTTGCGCGTAAGTTAGTTGATAAATAGATACCGCTTTAACAACTGTTGAGGGCTTCAAGAGTTTGCTGCTTCAAACGCACCCTTCCGATATTTACTCCAGCTGATGCGGTGCCTTAAAATACGTAAACGCAATCACGAACTGTTTGGCAAATATTTACTAAGGGGTGGCCGATATCCAGCACGCGTCACACAAACTTCCCAGGAAAACAAACTTCTGAAAATCTTTACGTTATTTTGTGACGACGTCGAAGTCAGACTGGCAAGCAAGCCGCCATTTTAGAGCTACACGGATGTATGCTTTAGTAGGAACGGTCTGTTTGCTCTTTGGTCAACGTTCCGCCCATACTTTGTACATCGCTGCTTGACCGTGATATTTCCGTGCACTCATAAACCTGAACGCTTTTTTGGAAGACGTGGCTGTGATTTGCGAATCCAGTTTTGATGCTGACTCTCCTTTGGTTTCGTTCATTTGGAACTGACCCGCGCAGGAGTTGGATGTCTTGTTCTATGAAACACATCAATGATTTCATGTTTAATCTTCATCCCTTGAGTCATATTTCCATCAAACTACCTTAGCTACACTTTGCATAATACCCTGATAGTTGGCCCTGAGCGGATTCCTTAATTGATTTTAAAATATGAGCGTTTCATCTCTAATCAGACAAGTTGACCGTTTTTTCATTTGTACGCATGTTCAGGTTCGCTACAAAACATCATCCGATACATTCCTCATCGCCGAAACGACAGGAGATCTCAGACTTAACCAAACGCTACCGCCACAAATTGCAGAACACAGGTACCACTTCAAACGAGAGTGGATCTTGTGCGTTGCCACGCTTTTGAGGAAACAATACCTTTCCAGCTGTATTCGCTTTGGACGAATGCATTTTCTGCCTGTGACTGGCAGTAACCGCTTTTAGACATATTTTCGAGCCAGCCGTAATTTTGATCGATCGTTGTTGAACGAACATTCAATTCGATCGACTTCTGAGCGAAAGTCTTCACTTCATGATCCGGTGGATTTCTATGCGCTTTTCATCGCTTTATTTTTTATGCGATCAGGCTGGAACTGGAAGCGTTTGATCTCGGCCATCCACCAAGATCTACGTCATACACACTTGTCATACGCGTCATTCCTCCAGATCCGAATTGTCCGATGTTTGCGACATCTTCATTGACGAAGCGCGTTGACGAAGATCAGCCAGTTTCCACCATGTAAGCGCATACAGTTTGAAACAGCTTTCTTGCTTGGCTGCTTAAGTACTTTTCCATGTCACTCTGAGCGACCTAGTTGCTTGCCAACTTTAAAGGGATTTAATATTTTTTCTCTGTAGTGTTTCTTTTTGATGCTTAAATGAGTTGGTTCTGCCTATACCCTTGTCAAGTTATGTCGTTTCGTTTAAGCTTAGATGGTAAATGAACTACAATACAGCGTTTTTTCGATCATGGAAAATATTAACTGATATACCGCTAAAAGGGAAAAGTGAAAACCGCATGTTTTAAGTCTAGTTCATTTCCCATAAAGAATCGAGAATTTTATTGTCGTTTTTTGTCAGATTGATTGTTCGAAGTGAATGTTAATCACTCACGCAACCCGCAGAACAGCATAACTTTAAAAGTTCTTCATGATTCACATAAGGTGGTAAAACTATTTATAGGATCGACAAAAAAGCTGATTTATGTCAAATAATTACAAGGCGAGTTCGCAAAGATCAAGGAATGGAATCTTGATGTGAATGTGTAAAAAGGCTTTGCCACGTTATGTTTACGTGTGGTCGCAATTGCGTGTGAAGAAGTTAGTTGATCTTTGCGTTTTGAAACAAAAACATTTTTTCTGGAGATGAAAATGCACGTTATGCCCATACCGCTGTTTAGATTTGCGACACTGGTAGCGACAACGATGAACAGTTCAGCAACTGTGACGTATTACGTCGAATCTTCATCCGCCTTTCACCCTTTCACGGTTTTCCCCAACGGATCCATCTATCTGAGGAACAGCGTGGATCGCGAAATTCGAGCCTCCTATTTCATCAAGGTATTCTTTGAAATTGGTCGTCTGATAATTCTTACTGACTTCTGCATTGCTGGACGCAGTTTGTGAAAGTCTGAAAGTAATAAATGACTTCAGACGCGGCCGTCGCGATTTGCTGCCCGTGTCTTCGCTGCATATTACCAGATGCGGGAAAACTTCGCGCTGGTTTATCATTAGCGAAGCGCCAATCAATGCTGCTGACACTTTCGCTTCGCCACTGCCTGTTATTGCCTGATCGTCTGACAGCTGATTGTGTCTTTCACATCTACAGGTGGCAGCAGCAGGCATTCCATCCGTTGACCAAAGCTTCCCTTGTACGTCGTCCGTTGACGTTGCTATCACAGTTGATGACGTAAATGACAACCCCCCAATCTTTTCTGCTTCATCATACACGTTCCACGTTCAGGAAAACAATGGAAAAGGTCGGTGTGTCTTGGCAGTCGAAGAAAACGTAACCCCTGAGTGTACACTTGCGAAATCGCTCTACTGTTGAAACGCTTTTTCGATATCTCTGCGTGATGTTGTTTCCGACCCAGACGCTTGTGGCCAGTTTGTCGTTTGTGAAGCATTTACTGTTCGAATGTTGCGCAGACGCTGCAGTTGGAACAGTGCGCGCCACAGATCTCGACGCGGGACGAAATGCTCGACTGTCTTACGCGCTGTCTGTGCCCAGCAGCATGTTTTACGTGAATGGCGAAACAGGTGAACTTGCGCGAGCCCCGTGCCTGGCGATCAGCATCTGCGCCATAGTTGGTGGCAGAGTCGCTGTTCGGTCAGTGATCAGCAGCAACTGACTGTCGCTTAAGTTCTTCTGGGAGCGCTTGAGCAAAAGTGCTCGATGCGTCACTAGGGATTCTTCAATTAGTTGGTGCCACTGGAGATTTGACTGTGATTACGGTGGGCTCCGACTGATTNTTTCAAAGAAGAAAAAAATACGACACGGTTCCTTTGTGATCTCCGCGGTTGCTTTAACTTTGTAAAACATATTTTTGTAAACACACGAGAAGTAGTTGGGGTAAACGAGATAATCGAATGATGTTCGATTTCAAATCTGTAATTGCTGGAAAAAATGTCGATCTGACATCATGGACCATCCCACTGACAGGCATCATTCGCTGTCAATCAATGAGCCTGGGGTTGCTTTACGTTTCGTACAGGTTGCTTAGCAGCAACAACGAGAACTGCGCATGCCCCACCATAAAATTAAACTGGCCTTTGTTTTGTATTTGTCATAATTACCACGAGGCGGAGTTCTATCGGTCGTCTGCTCATTACCGACCGAGCCAGAAATCGTTGTTCTTTGAGAAAAGTTGAAAGCGTTTTTGATCAAAGCGAGTTTTCAAGTCGTCACTTGATCTCTGCCTCAGGTTCCATTTACTCTGCGACTTCGTTGGATTATGAGACCAACCGTCTGTTTTCTTTTCTGGTCGAGTCCAGCGATGGCGTACACATATCGCAAACAACTGTGCACATACTGGTCGATGATGTAAACGACAATTCTCCACTCTACATTTCCGAGCCCGGAGGACAAGACCGACTTGCTGTGGTTTCTACATCTGCCGCTTCAGGTGGGATTGCCAGAGGTGTGGATGATTATTGCCATAAGGGATGTTTCAAGTGTACTGTAGGAGTGTCTGTTTTATGTGCACCATGACACTTTATACAACTCTGAATCAATCTGTTTGAAGTACGCCGACCACTGAGTCAAAATGTCTTTACTATTGTGAAGCAATGACGCTTATGTTGCACACAGTTCGCATTTCGTTAGAATCTATAAACTNTTTCACTTCTCTGTAACAACNNCATTAAATTGATTCGTACCAACATATGAGGGAATACCTTGGCTGCTTGTTACTTGAAAGGACTGCATACCGGCATCATTCGCATGAGCCAGTGTTGCTTTTCCTCAGGGACTTGGGTGGCGGACATGCGAGCCAGTGATCGGGACAGTGGCCGCAATGGAGATGTGGCTTACTCCATTGCTGAACAACCTAGCGATCATTTTGTGATAGACAGAGCATCGGGCTCGGTTGTGGTGAGGACAGAGCTTTCCCAGGTAAGACACAAACGAC
>JGI24158J21664_10000537_pt1 | contig 35530 bp, 24 predicted proteins | sample Ectturendosymbi3_FD_21664 | JGI IMG/M metagenome (IMG submission 21664) | reverse complement strand
GCAAAACATGTACCACCTTCTTGAACAAGGGCGTACGCAAGGGTGGGTGGGTGGGTGGGGTTAAAACCCCCGCTTGAACTTGATATTTTACAAAAACTTTATTACCTGCGCAAAGGAGATTAACTGTTTTTGCATACCTTTTGCTTGTTAATTTGTCGACTTAATGCAAATACCACGGAATAAATTTGCCTACAAATGTCAAGGAACACTGTAAATGAGCCAGAAAGTAGTAATTAGGTTTTGGTGGGAATCTGGGTTATCGTCTGCGTCCACACACCACCTCACCACTTTTTGCAGACCTTTCGTCCACTACGCATGTTTTAAGGTTTTGTTCCGCGATAGTTCACTTTATCCGAAACAATTGTCTTTATTTTGTCTGCTGAGGCTGATCAGCGCAAGCGCTGACCGCATTGGCTACATTACCAGTTTCTGTAGCATGATAGAACTGTTGCACGAGCTCAAAAACAGCAGTTTTTAACATGGAAGGATTCAGGCATTTGATAATGTCTTGGCAGGTAAAAAGTTTGCTGGACTTCTATACATAACAAAAAATTGGAAGTTTTCTTGCATACTTTGTACGCTTTCCTAATTCTTGTGTAGTTTAGCAAGATTCGATCTTGCAAACCGGGGTGTGCGTCAGCCAGTCCAGCCGCACGCTTTCTGTGCTCCACTGCTCGTATTCGACAAGACATTAGTGCAGCCTCATTTTGCAGTTGCAAATTGCTCTGACGCAGTGATGAGTGTGTTTTACTACACTGTTTTAACGCGAAGCCTCATATTTTTACAGTCATGAACTACTGTGTCCTATCGTTGAGTTTATTTTCCTCCGATATCCTAACTTGGAGCGCTGATAGTTTATAAAATAAGGGAGTGCGTGTAGAAGAATATGCGTATTATGTCAACAAACTTCGCCAAAACATTGGCTTGGCAACATGAATATGACGTCAAATTGTGACGTCACAAACAGCGCACACTAAATACAAATGACCACCATATGCCACTGAATGAAACACCCCCATGAAAATTTTCTGCGTACGCCACTGTTTTTGAACGATGCAAAAAATCTAACAACGTATGGTTGCACGCTTTGATGCAGTCAGATTGTTTATATTCGTCCTTATTCTTTTAACACTGCAACCGCATTTTACTTTGCGACTGAGTGCTCGAACGTTACAGTGTTTGTTTGAGGCCGCGTGCATGCCGCAATAGTTCCGTATTTTACCTGCCTTTGACCAGGGTTGGATTCAATATCCTACTCTGGATGTAGTGTTGTACCAAGTGTTACGGGTGAGCGAACAATAGTGTTAAGAAAGTGTCTGTAACCCTGTTGTTCTACCTCCAAACTAGCTATTAATCGTTCTGTTGTGTCTGTTTTTATCAATCTGTATTGTGCAGCCTGTGTGTGTGAGTTGGTACTCTGTGGACTTCGTGTCTGTTACAAAACCTTAAAGTTAAAAAAATTAAATAACTTTACGAAGAAATGACTTTGTTTTAAAACTTATTTAAAATCAGGGGGCGTGAAACAAAGGAAAAATGCTTGAGGGGGTTGTGGTGGAGAAAAGGTTAAGAACCACTGTACTAGACGAAATGCCCGGGCTATGCTAACCTGCAACATAACATTGAAAATGTCGGAAAGGACTGGGCACCTTGACATGATTAAATATGGCCCTGTTTGCTTTCGACATTCCCGGGTTCGAATGTTGAAATCAAATTTTTTGTAATGAGACATGTAAATGGTAAATACTAGAAATCACTTTTGACTTAAGTTCAATCAACTATCTTGTTTAGAAGTGACTTCGTCGCTCTGCGGACCTTGCATTGCGTCAGCTCGCATGACATGTCGGGTGAAACTGTACAAAAAAGTTTGTCGTCAATCGAGATTTTATACTTATTCGAGGGAACGGAACCGTGGTACATATTCAAATAACATACCGGTAATTTAAAATTTTGCCACTAAAAGCTCTTGGTTTGCTGCAAACTTTCGAGAAATCAGTCAACCATGCTCTGCTTTCAAGACTTTGCGATGATTCGGACTTGCACATATCTGTGTTCAAGTAATTAGTCTCCAGAATGTGACGCAGTATCGACGACCCCGAGAAAACCAATTTCCTTACAGATGCGACGGCGTCACCTTGGTAGAGAATAATAATTACTTGAATTCACACATTTTTAACCATTTTTGTAGCTTCTGAAGCTGTAAAGCCTAAAGTCCAATCTTTTTCCTGCTCCATCAAACCATCTTCCTTGTAACAGCTCTGAATATACCTTCCAGAATCAAATTAAGTTTCGATGAAAAAACGATTTTTTCACGTATTTGAAAAAAAACGAAAATTTCAACGTGTTTTTGCAAAACACCTTAGAACTGACTGAGCCTAGTTCACCAACTTGTTATTATGAACAACCATCTCAAGCATGACTTTAAAGAAAGGAGACGATTTGATCATCAAAATATCTTCATTAATCTTTATTTCAAGTTTGTTTTAAAACTGTTCCTGAAAAAAAAACAACTCATATGTGGTCATTACACAAAAAGCCCCACTATTAAATTACACAACGTGATTTGCTAAATATTCGCTATTTTTAGAGCAGAGGATGCCTACTTAAGAAGCGAAATGTGTATTCTGCACGCATATAGTGTCTTATCCTTTGTTGTGAAAGGATTAGACACTATGCTATGGACATCTTTCCATGGATACTATTGTAATGTACATTATGGTGATCAGAATTTTCTGATCAAAATATGTGAGACTCCCGTAAAATCTAAAAGAACGTCTTGGAATGTAAGGCTGTAAATACAGCTAAAGACACACGGCGAATGTAACGATGCACCCATAGCAAATTGCTAGAGTGAATAAGAAACTTCAAGGTGTTTGGAGAACTAATACATGATGGGTAATTGTTTATGGCAAAAAAACAAGCTCTCAACAATAAAAGTGAATGGAAGGTGACATGCAGTTGGTTATATCCTAAGACCCAGTGACTTTCCTAGTTTTGAAGAGAATAGCCTGCTCGGTAGCAAACAAGCACATCAATTTTTATCATGAAAAACAGTGGCCTTCTCGGTGAATACAATATCTCATCTTCATCGACAACAAAAAAAGAAGTACGTGGGAAAAACGTACATTTTATGTATTACAGGTAAACAAACAAATGAAAAAACGTCCCATATATGTATCATTTCGTCGAAATTTTAGAAAGAAAAGCAATCAGAAGATCCAACAAGAACATGAAGGCACACATGTCCAAGCGAAATTGTTTCCACGAGTGGTGAAATTTTGCTAGCAAAACATTTTTTTTCTGTAGATCTTATCAATTTTCCAATCCTTAAATTCCCCTCAGGTGGGCAACAGACATTCGATGCCTGTGTTTGACAGAGGCAGCGATAAGTTATTGAAGTAATACAAAAGGAAAAAAGAACACTGCGAAAAATCACAAGATATTTCAAACATATGGGAAATGAAATACAAGCAAAAGTTGATGTTTTGTGATAAAGTAAAGCGAGCTGATATGTCAGAATAAGACTGTTAGTTCAACACTGAATTTTTGATAAAATTAGGCTTAAAATATTTTTATAACTCTGTTAAGACTCAAACTTTGCATGCACTTGCATTTCATTCGAACATTCTGTACCGACGTCAAGCTACGATGTCGCCAAGAGTATTCAAAGCTAAGTTTATGGGAAATACGGCACATCAACTAACGCATAAAAAGCCAAAGTTTTGCGAGATTTTAGCGACTTGGGTGTGTGCAACTTCATATCATGTACAAGTAAAGCACCCATCTGCGATGGTTGTTGTGACCGAGAGGTAGTGGCTGAAGACTGATTACATCGTGTTGGTAGAACTGCATGACAAACTCCAATATGCTGAGTCAGATGTGCCACTGAACAATGATGGGGAAGAATCAGGAGATTGTGGCAATCAAACGTGGCTGCAAGCCATTCGGTCAGGCTGCTGATTTATCGCTGGTGCGATTTACCTCGGCGTACTTTGAAGTTGTGATTTGTTAAGTTCAAAAACATACGTTTGAGAATTCATTGAAGATCGAAATCTATTGGAAATTGTCAGAAAAGAAACAATCATTCACTTCCACAGAAATGGCCGGAAGTTCAAAGGTTAAATGCGCAGCAAGATATACGTCATTGTTGCACAAATGGCTCTGCATTGGCAAGCTGAATATTCCATGAGATAATCCTTTGAATGTTGCCAGGCAATTGCATAGGCGTAGCCAGGGAGGCCCGGGGGTCATGCTCCCCCAAATTGTTTAACATATCTAGTCATTTTGTGTTTTGAGAAGCGGAGTCCAAAACAAAAATACTGTTGCTCGCCTAAATTTAAGCATTTTGCTCCACCCCAAACTTTGGGCTGGCTACGCCACTTGGTTTGCTCTAATTGGTTTGATACTTCTTGCAAAAGCAAGAAGTGGAAAAGATTTCTATAAGCACCGGCCTCTTTTGGGCATTTCCAGCTTTTCCGCTTATTGCGAATGGAGGTACGAGGTTATACTCACCAGGAAAAAAAACAGTGTAGATTGCAAACCTTCACGTTTAAATGTGGTTGTTGTACGACAGCACAATCACCTATCATTTTCATCCGGGAGTTTTAGTAAAACCTTAGGAGTACATTAATTATTCTGATGGCGAGGGTTTATGGCGAAACACAATGTAAATAGAAGTGTGGATTAGTGCAAAATGTCTATACGATTAAAAAAGAAAGGTGGCAAAAAGTTTTCTTCTGAAGCGCGTTTGCTCTGAAAATAAAGCTTTAACGCACGTCTGCCTCTTGCGGCGGAGCTGAATTGCTTGGAACAGCAAACGAACAAGAACAGTTACAGTCAATGCGTACTTTCCTCAACAGTGTTGCTTGCTTACTGTTACAAGCCACAGTGAGTTACATCACGTCATTCAGAAGCAACTGAACAGATGTACAGCTATTTCTGCAGCCTTCGAGTTACAACATCTATTGTTTTCGGTTTAATTGAAAGCGATTGGACTGTATCTGGAAGTTGCTCATTTTCACTGATTCTTCTGAACGTGAAATTATGTACGAGTGCGATGGTGAAGAAGAACATCTGGAGTCGCGCGAGGAACTCTCCTGCACATCTTCGTTTGCCCGAACCAAATGCAATTACTTGTTCAGCCAAACTTTGATGAAAACGACCGTCAGGAAGCATGAATCTTTCCGGTCTGAAAAAAAGTCCACCAATGTTTGCTGAGTTTCACCGTTCCGCGAATCTATTGCTTCAAAACAGAAAGAAATAACTAGTAGGTTTAAATAACAAACGTTTCGTCTTCACCAATTACGTCATTCACGTGTGTTCAAAATATGAAATAAAGTCACTTTAAAATATGAATTAATCTTTACTCAAATCCTACCAAACCAAGTCACAGGAAAACAGGCGCACTATTGAAAGTACCATACGCAAGCAAAGAACTTTGACCTAATTGCTTTTTTTAATGAGTTGGCAAAAAGTTTTTTTAATTGGTTTGATTTTTGAAACCATGCTTTATGTTTCTGAATAGTTGCTAAACCTTAAGTGTGCAAAAACTGTGGACTTCTAGAGGGAAATTATCTTTTTGCAAAAAAAAATGTTTAGTGGAACATCTGAAAATTATTTTCCTTATTCTTTTTGACCCTCCTCAATTTTGTCCAGTCTAACTGTCGTAAAATATGTCATGAGTTCATAAACTCAACAATAATTGAAAATTTCCAAACTATATTTTGTGCTGTTATTTTTCGGAAAGCTGACGATGACTGTGGATATCACAAGGTTTCCAATGTGTATGGTGGGGAAGAAATCTCTAGTTTCTCCTTAACAGTTTTTGTTACATTTACTAATATGGGTTTGCTTGGCACAAGCTCTGGTCGAAGTCATAAAATTTCCCTACAAAATGAACAGAAGGTTTTTGAGTGTAGTTCGGTGGTGATAAGAAACCAAACAGTTGATGAGCACTGCAATTCCGTTATCGGCAGTGCTTGCCTGGTGTTTCTAAGTTACTCTTCTCTCTGGTCAAATAAAGCGGAAAATTCAATATGGTCATTATTTTTATGCAAAGGAGTGTCTTCATTGTGACGCAATCGTTGCAAACAATCGATTTGAATTTTTTTAGACTATCTTTGGAACATTTTTGCTGCACGACGTTGTAGTTCTGAGAAAGTTTATACCAAAATAATGAAGATGGAGCTGTTCATTTTCAAACGTTTGTGAACACAACAGTGATTTTCAATAAAAAGAATAAAAAAATTTAAACTTTGTCTGGAACTATTAAACATTAGACGACGAACAGTCCTCAGTCATACGACAAATACGAAAAACAAATGCCACAAACGAAGCTCACAAAATTATGTTGTCTACAGCATTTCTACCTGAATTCTTCAGACCTTTCCCACAGAAATGGATCGTGGTTGACCGACCACAGACTTATCAGAGTAATGGTTCCTTGAGGAATGTGAAACCCATCGAGGGTCGTGTCGGCGACTGGTGCGTGAGGAACAGTGAAAGGCACAAAGCTGCTGTGTCGAAGTGTCTCAGTAATGAAACTCATGACGACAGGCACCTGCCCTCTTTCCGAATACCTGAGAGCAAGCGTTAATATTTTAAAGCAAGAGCTCCGCTCGGCGACCTCAACAAAGCAGAGGATCCGTGTCAGCGAAGTGCGCATGCGCATGCGCATGCGCGCGATCAGCGCGTTCAAAGGTTTTGCGAAAAAAATAAAAATGTCATAAAAGCAACCAGCAGACGTTGCTTACAGGGAGTTCCTATTCAATGATCATGATTTTTCTTTTAATAATGAGTGTTTTCCTAAATCCGTGCACGGCCAGTCTTTTCAAGGTTAATGATTCTTTGTATGGAATACAGAGGAAGGGCTAAACAGATAAGAGACAATCAGAGTTGCATTTTTCAACTCTCACGATAAATGATAATGGCAATCGCATTCACCAATGAAGTAACACAAGCACTTACATCGGTAAACGAGCGTGGACTTTGAAGAAAGCTTCAATGTCTTCTCTCATCTTAACTTGTTCCTGTTGGAAAGTGGCTGCGTAGACGACGATCCAAGTATAAGCTACGCTCATCGTGTCGGTGCCTGCTCCAAACAAGTCTCCTACCTGAAGCGAAATCATGTTGTAGCGCTAATGGATGCGTTGAAACACTTGTAGGAGAGTTTAGCTTCTTTCCTTGAACAATTAACCTGAATGATGACTGGATTGCACACTTAGAAATCAAGTGTAGATTTTTTTGTGTATATTTTTTAAACAGCTATCGGTTGGTTGTCAGGCAACTGTAACGGGAACCGAACCGTTTTTTAGGCTTAAAAAAAAAGGCTTAAAAACCGCAAACGGAGCGAAACCATCATCAAATAACAGCCGTTGCTCGTTTTGCGTTTCTGCGGTTCCCGTTAAACCGCGATTTTATAATCGCTGCAAAACATGAAGAGAAAAAGGGAAAACTGTTCTCTACGAAAATATATGCAGCATAGCAGGGGTTTATGAAAACATACTCCCTAAAGCTGCAGATAAACTTGGCCAGGCTGTGTTCGAGCTGTTCGTGACGTTTTACAAACATTTCTTCAAACTTTGCAACATTTGCTGATCAATGGATCATTCATCTGCTGCATTCGTGAAAATGATTGGCATCTGGTACAAGCAGCAAGAATGGTTGCATGGCTAAAAAGTTTGCTTGGAATTATTAGTTGTGCGGCTCAAAGTCTTATCCGATCTTAAAGTAAGCAACTATGTTAATATATTTACAACAGGACAAAGATATATCTTACCGAAAGTATGGACCTTTCCTGTGCATCGTCGTCATTTTTACTGGACGTTTTCATTAAAACTTCCATAACAGATTTTGGAGGTCTGTGAGGTTTGGTGTTTGAAGTTTCCACCTTCTGACGTACGCCGCTACTTATTAGCATACTGTAAAATTGACAAAAATCATAAAACACTAATTCTTATGTAAAATTTCAAAAACGAAAATCTCCACGAAAACCGTTCTTCTACATAAAATGTTTGCATGTTTTTACAAAATCGCTTTTATCTCATCGATCTACACTACAGAAGCACATTCTACACTACAGTGCTATTTCAAACCAGCAATGTGAGAGAAACACAACAATCCAAGGATGTTACAAATAACAAGAACACAAATTAAATACTTTGAAAAGTGCAGACAGGCTTACGAGCGTAGCACGCTGCTGTAGTTTTAATTAACTTTTGTTGTTTACAGATCAAGACACTTAATTACGTGTTAAAAAGCACAATAACTTTGGCTGCACGTGGTGGATATGTCTGTAACGTTCGGAAATCAAGATCACGTTCTGTTGCTCAACTTAGCATTAGTTTGATGCAGCAAAGTCGCCATCTCTCTCTCTTTCGGTATCATGGCTGATCCAGGCCTCGATGTACTATGATATTTTCCCATTGTGTTCTATTACTACCAGTCTCCCAAAATTAATTTCCCAAGATTTTTACATAAACCTTTAAAGCTATTGATGAAAGTAAAACGTTGGGCACTCCTTGCACGTTTTCCTGTGATTCTACCACTCAGAGCAAGATCTTCAAGCTCTCCTTTGAGTGTAACATGGCCCAAAAATTTGAGCTGCCTTTGTTCTATACAACTAAGCAGTTTACGCTCTTGTCCCATTCTCATAGTAAACGTTTTGGTGGATATTTATTTACACACGCTGTGCATTGTTTGCTCGTGTTGTTGTTTATCATAAATGCAACAAAGTTAGCGATTTTGTAGTGTTGGACTCTTTCGCACATGAACCAGTTTACGATGTTGTCTGTGGTTCATCATTTAGGATTTTGAATCAACGTGTTTTTAGTAGAATGTTCACAAATGTCAAGTTCCTGCTGAGATGTGCTTCGCGCAACTTCAGTCAAATTTTTCAAAAACTTGTTCGTTTGTCAAACAGCGGAGGCCCCGCAATGTTTTCTTTAAGTATGAAATTCAATTGACTTTTGAGCAATTGAGCCTGTCAAGATGCAATCATACTTCTCCAAGTCTTTGTTGAGGCCGATGAATCGATCCAAACCTCTTGACCAGATTTTTTGAGTCCACGGCAAGAAATTGAACAAAGCTACTTGTTGGTCAGCTGCTTGCAACTTGCCGACCATTTGAACAAGCTCATCCAACTCTGGGTCTCCTCTTTTGTATCTGAATTTAACACACAGTAAATTGAAAGCCCAGTGGGCTTTACCTTAAATAAACAAAGACCAGCATGCCATCAAAAACAATTTTAAAATTATTTGATAAATATTAAAATTAAAAAATTAGTGGTTGCAACATACTCGATATTGTGTGTCAGGCTGACCATATAGGGCAACAAATAAGCACAAATGTTACCAATTCTTGCTGTTTTCATCCCTGTTTTTTAAACCGCAAAAGGTTTCCCACAGACCTTGTTCGACAAAAACATCTCCACAACGAACAAAACTTATTAAAGTTTGCTTGTGCAAAGAACACTTTCAGTTGCTGGATTTGCGAAATGGTTCGTTTTTTGAAATTCAGAATAGAAGGATAGATTGTGGTTAAAAACTTGTCTGAATCTAATATAAGTGAGTCTATCTGGTGTTCGTAAGACACACAAATGAACAAAGCAAAGGATTGAGTCTAAATATAAACGGTGCTTCGAAATATGACTGTAGGTGAAACAAACTTACGCTATCAAATTATCAAACTTTTTACCTGGTTCCAAGCAACAAAAATGCATTTAAAATGCAAACAGTCGATAAGATTTCCGCGTTAAAGTTTTCGTGAGCGTCGACCGCCGCCAAGTGGTTGCCCAGCTTCGTGAACTCATCGATCAATTCTTTTTCGATAAAGGGGATTCTCCCATTCGAAATCACATCTTGTACAGCGCTTGTTGCTGTTGCCTCCGGGCAACATTCATTCGGCGTATTGCCATTCAGCAAATCGCACGCTTTTGTTTTTGATATTTCACGCATGGCCCACATAGCTTGACTGCGGAATTTTTTGTGCATATCTGGGCTCATGTTGCTCGCGATAACGAGACTCTTTCCTTTCAAGACATACCTAGATGTTGGAAGTTCAGGCCTTCCTGCAAATAAGGCGGACTGGGCGTTGAGGCAGAGAGTAGTTAACCTCCTTCCTGACACTACCACAGCTAAGCGACTGAAGATGCGAATAGTGAAAACGTCTCCGTAGGTTTTCCTCATTTCATCCAATGCCAAATGAGGTTTGTTGCGTATTTGTAAAATGTTGCCAAACATAGGCAAAGGTCGTGGTCCCGGGGGGAGGTTGTGCGAAACGTTATTCAAAAAACACTTTAAAATGAGAAGTACAGCCACAGTTACCACCAGCAAGTCCAGCCATGATGCAGTGATCTCATTGGACCAGTACCTCATACCTTCGCAGCAGAAAGCAAACGTATCGTCAAGAAATTTTCATGTGTTTCTACGTTTTTATGTACGAACCAAACAGCTTCAAACCTTTACATTGCCGACGCATCACCTGAAAATGCAAGAGTCTGTAGGATATGCGGGTTGGAGATTTTTCGCAACAGACGTTCTACAATCTAGGTGGAAGAGTTCAGTAGTTTGTCTCCAACTAGTAATAATTGCGTTTAGCCTAGCTGAAAACATTTCAAGTCCAATCTCAGGCGAGCTGCTAGGAGTAAACACTATCTCACTTCTGATTTCAAGATGTTTTGATGGTACCTTCGTTTATGATCAACTGACCGATGTTACAGCAGCAGTTAAACAACACTGACTTAAAAAAATAAATTCAGTTTCAGGCCCATCGTTTGCAACTCTCTTAGTGCTAATTTCGCAATATTCAATTTTGTTCATGCGTTCTGTTACTACGTTCTTGAACTGAATAAAGGTTTCTATGAGTTTTGAAATGGTGAAGCAGCAGCTTACGTGAATATGAAGCAGCGGATGATCTTAGTGATGTCAACTGAAGCAATCGTGCAGCCAACCTTACGTGCGCAATTTGTAGCAATTATTGTTTCAACCAGCTTTCATTTCATAGATAACAACGAAATAAGCAGTTCTGCACATGTGATACGGTGCTTTCGTCTTTACAGATGAAACGATGTTAGCGTATGTCGGGCGGGTAACTGTAGTTTGCTGGAATAGGAATAGGTCCTGTTAACAAAAAGACTTCATCTGTAACGCCGACACTCGTTACCATGAATTTTTCCCTGAGAAAATGACTTGTACAAGATGCAAACCGAACAATCACTGCTGTGTTAAGTACTTCAATCGTATCTGTCAAGTCTGGAAACGCCGTTTGGTTAAGCAAGCTAGAAACAATGGCAACCCAGCAAACAAGCAGCTGTTCAACTGCCTAAGTTGAATGAAAACTGAGCAAATTTTCTATTGAAAATGCTGAAAAAACTACTAAACCTGCATACGTCCAACACTCGTGTGCGAATAATTATTAACTCGCCACCACTGCAATGCCGCGAAGGTAAGCACTTCAAAACATTCTTGTCACAGCCGTCTTCGTCATACGCACTGGAACGCAGGGCCTTGTCACGCGACCCACATACCGCGCGCTGTTCGAATGCTGCAGCAAAGCTTGGCGATCTCACTTTGATCTGCCGGCCAAACTTGGTTTGTCTTTCATTCTGTCATTGACAAATAGTAACGTGTTCCCATTGCTGCAGCAGCTTGTTGAACGCAAGCAATTTGTCAAAAAAAGATCGTTTCTAAGTTGTTTTCATTTTGTTTAAATTCATACTCCAACATTCTTACCGAACGGCTGATAGATCAGTGGCAAGGTAGCGTGCGTTGTACATTTCTGCAAAAAGTCTGAAGTAAAACTGTCCTGGCCAACAAAACAAAACTGTCTTGGCATCACTTCGACCATTTCTCTACGAATCGATGTTTTTCCACTGGAATTGGTTCGTTTTTTTAGGGCACGGCGTCAAAACCAGCAACGCGTCGTGAATAACCCTCTCATTTGAAAACCTGTCCACCCCTTCCAATCCTGTCTTATAGAAAATGTAACATTTCTGACACTTCAAAAGAAATATTAGCTTGCGGCACAGCGTGCTAAGCAAGCGTGAACAGCGCAGCAAAGAGCGGTCAGAATCGGATCAGATCTGTTTGACTCTCACCGAACGTCACCAGACATTGTCCGCGACGTCGCTTGAAGCGAAGTGTATCGAGGACCCATTGACTGTTGCAGTGCTCATTGTGTTTGACTTACTGTTTGCTACTCCCAGCGGGACGTACGCTTGACTGCACACGCGAACTCGGTAAGTTCACAGCAAAGGTTCGTGACACCAAACTGGGACTTCTTTGATTGTCACGCAAGCCACAAGCTGGTCTGCCTGGAATTCAGCCAGAATTGTAACAAGTTCTTGCAGAAACGTTTCTGTCCTTGACCAAAAATCTCCAAGTCGTGCAAAATTCACACATTAGTGAAAATATTCGTTTCGTGATGACGGTGTTTTATCAGTTGCAGATATTTTTGCAATTTATAACGCCACTCAGAAATGTACAAAATTTGTTCGAAGTGACGTTCGATATCGGCGCACGCCCATGCTGCTCTGAAGGTTGTTCGCAGTTTACACGTCACTTTTAGCATTTGCATTTTGCACGTTGTGGTCTGGAACTGACTGAAATTCGAAGCTTGCGAAGCACACAACATGTTTTGTCTAATGTTTTGTACAAGCCTTTGGTGTTTATTGATGTGCTTAATCTTTTGCATGTTGAAAGAGATGACAGTGATAGTTGGCACGTTTTCTTGGAGTTCCTTCTGTTCCAGTATCACTTATGTACCTTATTTAATAACGCCTCGTTTGAGCTGCTTAGTGAACTATGTGTGAATGTTTTTGATTTCCTGCGTAGAGCTACTAACCCCATATATCGCGGTTTCGTGTTTGAGATAAACAAGTGTATAAAATAAGTTAATTTGCAACAACCATTCACGTGACTTATACATTGTTGAGGTCCACAACGAGACTTTGGTGCCTGAACAATCGTCCGCAAAGCTTGCCGCAAGATGTCAGCGGTCAACCTTGTGGTCGACAAAATATGAACTGCTCTTCAGCTCCTCTTCAACTGTCTCTGAACCAAAATTTTTCACGAAACTTTCTGCAAGTGAAAATGAGAAAATATCGGAAATTGACCTTGCTTAAGCTTGTGCTGCCACTAGAAGACACATGTCTGCTTTGCCTACTTTAATAGAATATACCATCACTGATTTAGGTGTTTATTGTGATGCAAATGGCAGAAATTCTTACATTGGTCTGTTTAATTGTGTATCTAAGACGCTAGGCCCATATCCCATGCGCTAGAACCAGTGCACATGCAATCCAAAAGCCTTTGCCTGCAACTTAGAACATAGTTTATGGGGACGCGTTGGGCACTAAAAATCTGTCTTCGTGCTTATCACACATGATGAAAATTCTGCCAAACTCCATAACTTGTTTTGATAAGATTAACACTGAGCTGACTTGAAGGTTCATTGTATGTTGAGGTAAACCAGTGTGAAAGTTGCTTATCTTGTCGCTAGTAGTCGCTGCTGCTTTCCTTGATTTCTTAACACTGCCGCGATCACGCTTGGGACACGAATTGTGTCTGAGAAAGTTAGAAACTTCTGTGCTATTGCGGCTAGCAACACAGGTGTTTAGCAGAGCTTGAGAAAACAAATCGAACCAAATGTCGAAATTAAACCAGTACATTTCAACATTAAAATAACAACTTTTCTACCTATTTTGTTTTAAAGTATTGCTTTTCATGAGACATGACCATGATTGGATCAATTACAATTGAAATCGAATGCAGTTAATTACACATTTTCTTGTAACTCAGGCTTTTTGTTTTTGCGTAATTGAAATTTTCAAAAAGTTTGACCCAAACGCAAATGTATTGGGCTTCCAACAACTGCACACAGTTCGAACAAATCCATAAACAAAATCAATGATCAACTGGAGTTCTGATCGCAATGGCAATAGTTTATTTATGCATTTGCATGGTACCTGGACAGAGTTTGTCAGGCTCACGACATAATGTCGTGATAGAATGAATATACACTGCAGCCAGACTGACCGATAAAAAGCAAAAACTACATGCGATATTCTCTCATGACACATCGGTTCGACATTTAATGCATGAGTCAGTGAGAATTGTTGAGACGGGACAACCACAAAATTCTTGTGCGGAGCGAGACAGCGTTCGATGCAGGGTATCGCGGCTAGTGTTGCCAACTCTTCTTACAACGGATATACCAAATCTAGTCTAAAAATATACCAAATTTATATATGTGTGACAAAAAGCTTACAATTTGATGCTAGTTTTTCCATGCTTTTTACCACTTCACTTTGATGGTTATCTGTTGCTGTTAAGCCATCATAGAGAAGGCGCAAGCTCAATTTCTACTTTGTTATTTTCAGCAATCACAGATTTAGTAACCACTGGAATATCCAAACGTCCAACACCTGCAACTGCATTTTCATTTCTTTTGTGGTCCCCTGCGTTATTCTGCTGTGTAATAGCTGCTTTGCAGTTATGTATATAGCTGCTTTTTCTGTATAGATGCTGTGTAATAGCTGCTTTGCAGTTATGTATATAGCTGCTTTTTCTGTATAGCTGCTGTGTAATAGCTGCTTTTTTTTCATACGCAGCTTTTCAAACTTTGGATGCATTGGTTTTTTAAAAGCGCATACCAATAGCTACGTTCGTTTTTTTCAGAACCTTCCAGCTCTCTTCCAGTTTCGTTCTCCACTTACACGAAGTGCATGCTTACTCCCATGTTAAGCAAAATCACTAAACGTTTTTATACATAGCTTTAACACCATTATGATATATTTTATCTGTTTATACTTTGAAAATATAATCAGCAATTTGGTTTAAAGTCTTGACTAAATCCTGCAACAAAAATTACCCCATATATACCAAATCAAACATTTATATACCAGGCACTTTGAAAATATACCAAAATTTTCAAATTTGCTATATAGATACATACCAGTTGGCAACACTGATCGCGACTACTAATGAAACACTAACGTGGTTAGGTTCAAAAGAGGCAACATGTGGCTGCAGCATCCAAACCGCTGCAGTCTAAAAGTCTCTACCGTGCTGTACGCACAGGGCCAACGAGAGGGGGTACAAGAGGTACATCGTACCCGGGCCCAGTAAGTTTTGGGGCCCAGGAGGACGAAAGTATTCACATTAAGTTTTTCTGTAATCAAGCCCAAAATTACTAGTGTAAGGCAGTTGCAGTAAAGCAATTAATCTATTTGTAAATCTTAGCAGGGTAACTGCTTTATCTGTGTTCTGATTATTATCCAAACAAGCTATACAAGTTTTGACAGCTGCGCTTGGAGCTAGGGGGGCTCGGTATCGGTCTTCGTACCTCCTGGTAAAATTTCTCTCAGAGGCCCTGGCTGTACGTAAGGTTAAAACAAGGCAAAATGGGTTGTGTGCTGTGCGTAATACAAATAAAGTCGCTGCTCTTGGTCCATACTTAGCAAGGTTTTTTGAACAGTATATGCTTGAAACAGTGTTTGATTTTTGTGAAGGAGTGTTTAGTTCAGTGGTTCTCAAAGTGGGCGGAATCGCCCCCAAGGGGGCGATTTTGAGGGGCAAAGGGGCGAAAAAGGCAAAAGGGGCGACAGGGGGACAAAACACCACAAAGGGGGCGAAAACGCTCAAGCACTAATCGATCACTGAGTTAACTTCCGTTGCCTACTATTATGACTTGTTGGTTTCTTGCAAATTTTAATTTACTATGATAATTGTTGGAGGTTGTTGCTAAAGGAATTTATCTGTTGAATTTTACTCTGGATCCTCTATGTGTCCGTCTACAGTGTGGATTATTTTCACAAAATTCTGATCGTGACATTAGCGTCGTAATGCGATTGCTTAATTCAGCTATTTAATACTTTCTTCAAATAAATTTCTTTAAATTTGCTGCCTTGTATTTGCTTTATCAGGCTTGGGGAGCAAAAAGACGTGTCGAGAGTGAAAAGGGAGCAATGGAATAAAAACGTTTGAGAAATACTGGTTTAGTTAAATTTTAAGTAAGATAGTTAGATAGGTCAATGTTGTTACGTACGGTAAAAGATAAAACTTTGTTGTGTCGTGTGTTCGTTTGTTCGATCACAATTCACTCCGACAAAAGCAATAATCTTAGGAAATTACAATGTATTGCAGAAATTACAGCATTTTGAAAACGTATGGTCAACAAGGCTCTCCAGAAATCACTACTGAATCACTTCCAACATTATCGTACAAATGTTTAAACCTATAACCAGTATTGAGGCTTACTATAACAACTTTAAAAATAAATTCAAATTTTCAAGTAAAGCAACATCTAATTTATCACACGTTTGGCATAGAGTGTCCGTATGTACTGTTTTCATTTTCTTATTGTATTAGAAGAAAAATTTGTAATTGCGATTTACAATTGATTACAGTTTTACGAGTAATTGTAATTTGATTTTTTCGACAGAGAGTGATTGTAATGTAATTTAAAATTTTGAAGGAGTAAGTGTAATTGAATTGAAATAATGCACTTGATCCAACTTTGTTTACGACACCTCTGGCCAATGGCGCTGTATTTGAAGTTGAAATAAGATTCTGCTGCAACAAACACAAGCAGGTAATTTTTATGGCCAAAAGGTTCAGGAAATTTTGAATTCTTGAAAAAGATTTGTAAGAATTTATAATTGATAAAAAACCGGAAGGATATTGATTAAATATGAAAAAGAATTTTTTGATTCTTTTTGAAAATGTACGGTACAAGTTTTATTAACTGTGTTTGAAAGATCTACATACCACTTTTGTGCGTTTAACTGCTGGCATGGGATCATTTAACCATCTGGTCTCGTGTTCAACGGCAGAAGACACTTGCTTTGATCCTAACCTCTAAATTAGAAGAAATAGTAGACGCGAACCTGACTAGGCACTGATTATTATAGAAGTAAAGGCCGATTAGATCTGCCACTGCAACACCGGCAATGATCCATTTCAGATATTACTCTCTATCGAAAGGAATCATTTACCAGCAAAGAATCAGACACTAAGATCTTGCAGAGTATATATTTTGCCTACTAGTTAGGCATCATCAGCTCTGAGGAGTGCGTATGAAGTATAAAATAGAATTAAATAAAACCTACAAAAAGTAAAGTTACCAATTAAGAGAATCTAATTAAAAAATGGCAGCCCCAGCTACCCACTTTACATTGGAAAGTGAAAGCCCGCAGTAAGAACAACTAACCAAAACAAACTACCAAGTGTGCACTGACATAACAAACAAAAATAACAGTCCAGTAAGTTACAGATGCGTAAGTGATATAACGTGCTTTGCAAGAATTCATTGACACGGCCACGCGGTGGGTCTGTGGATGGTCGTGACCGGTCACGTGACTGGTCATGGACTAGAAACACGCACAAGAAGGGAAAGTAAAATCATCCCAAAACCCTCCGATGCATAGAAAGAATGCGTTAAAACCATGCAAAACTCGACAACACTGAGCGAAATGAATAAGTAAGTTTTCAGATATTATTTTGATTTCCAATTAGTGTGTCGTAGCAGGTTGTATTGTGGATTTATGCAATTGATCAGGTAAGTGATGAAACGGGTTTTCATGACCAAACCCAGTAATTGTTAGATTTTCTTGCAATGTAGTAAATTATTAAAAGTTGCCCTTGGTGACCTTAATGACATCGCTACAAGAAAAGCGTCAATGTAAGTTTTTGTCTTAGTCAGCGTTGGATGTAGAGTAGACAATGAGTTCCTGCTATGGGAGTGTGAGAAGTTTTTCCAATTGCACAATTCATCTCAGGAAAACACGTACATAAAAGAGTGATTTGGCATACGGTCATAAATAAACGCCGGGTTAGTCTACTTCATAGCTTGGGTGCACTTCACCAATAACAAATGATGAGGTTTTGAGCTCTATTACAATATGGCCTGTGAATGCTTGCTTGGTAAAGGAAATATATGCCCTGTTTTGCATCATAGCGGCACATTTTTGGTGCAAAAAGGCACCATTGAATAACACAACGCGTTTTGCAGTTTGTGTCTTTCATTTTTCTAAACTGGTGGAAGTGGTTGAGATTTAGAAAAACCCCACACCGCTTTCAAGTTGTCAATAGTTTTCAAATCATCTGTGCCGTGCAATCCGTACTTTGGTGCGACCATTCCAACTTCACCAACGTATCTGTGGTCTATTGGATGCGACCTAGGTTGCCACCTGGTGTCGCAACTAAGTCTCAAGAAAGGAGTAAGGTTGGCTGTTGACATGTGAACAAGTCTGAAAAATAAAATCAAGAGTATCGAGCTGGAATTATCTTCCCATGTGATGCTGTCCCGCAGACATGCAAATCGGTTTAAACAAATCATCTCGCATTCGATTGTTTTTAAGCATTTTGGTTTTACTGTAAAGACTGTGAATAGGAAAATGTTTGGATTTGACTGCGCAGTTTTTCCAAGCGCCCATTGCGTGTTTAAAGCAGACGCGTATGCAGAACAAAAGTTTAAAACAGCTTTGGGCAGTAACGTCTGTCAAAGTCGCTGCAACCCAAAGAATTTAAATTGCGAAGGCAATAGCTATTGTGGTTGAACAAAACTTACCTTATGTTAAAAATCATTACATCGCCAGCTTTAAAGTGAGTAGTTTTCCATTGACCTCCTAGAGATGAAATTTCCTTTGGATCCTCGCTGAACCAACCAGAGCCCGATATATTTTCTGCTTGTAAATCGCAGTTGCCGTACGTTTCTTGAAATTTGTGAAATCTGGTTTTCAACAAATGAAGAGCAATGTATATGCAGTGTTGTGCAATAAACCACATAATTATCGTATAGCGGTAATGGAACAATTTTCAATATTATTACAGATTCAAAGCCACCGCTTAAAACATTTTCGAATGAATCAGCTTACCTCTGAGTCATCATGATTCGATATATTATTTCAGTGATGAAGACTTCAGCGCAATTGGGGCCTTTTAAGAATATTTTCAATTGTTGTGATTTCAGTTTTGTGAATTATCATTTGCATCTCCATGCACTGCTCGGAAAAGCCGCAAACTGAGACATTTTTACTGTTTTCAGCAAATTGGTAATTTTTCGTATTGGTCGCTTTTGTCGAGTCGTGATTTTGAACAATCCAGTCATTTAACCCTTTTGTTCACATGCAGCCTGGTTCTCAACCTACAGGGTCATCAGTGTATTGCAGTGTTTCGGTGTTTTGAGCGGCGTTGCTTCGGTCGAGCCAGCCGGCTGCGTCCCCCCATTCACATTCACTGCAATGAAACTCACCCTTGTGAATCATGCGACCCTTCACAAACAGCAAGAACTCCCATGTTGGCAGGAATGTCTCCCAATGGCGTCCACATGGTCAACAGGTCTTGAGACCCACGTGACATGTACACTCTGCAAAATATACGGCTCTGATACTCATGTGTAAGAATTACCTGAAGTAATGGACGGTTCTTCAAATTGATCACGTGATTAACTGTGCTTGAAATTCATTGGTTGCTTTTCAGCGTGTTCAGGAAACACCTGGAATGTCCTACTGTAGTAAATGTCATGTAGCCTTGCATGGTCGTCGGAAGGATTTTTTCCGGGGGTACTACAGTGGTGAAATTTCATTTCACCAATTCCGAAACTAAGAGAAAAACATTTTTCTACAACAATGTTAACAGTAAAATGTCAAATTTCAAAAGCCAAGGGGCACGGCCCCCTTTTTGACGACCATCTAGCCTTGCAAATGTTCTGATATATTCCATGTGATTTATAGTGACAGGTAATGGGGTTTATCGTTTTCGGAGACTATTCGACAAGAACAAAATGACCGACTCACCTGTCAACGTGAGCTCCGGTGAACGCATCTTTATGAACACCTCGAAGCCATTTGAAGTCAAATGTCACGGGGTCTTCACCAAAATGGTTTTTGAAAAATCTGAAAGCTGACAACAGTTATTTTCTTTAACATCGTTCAATACCTTCAAAGCATATGCAGAACAAAGTTTTTCTTAGATCGATAAAGATGCTTTTTTTGCTACTGCTCAAAAATGTTGCTTTTACTCCGTTTCACTGCAAATGCAATAGAACCATTATATTTGACTAAATTAAGGGCAAGTTATCACCAGTGTGGCTGAATTCTAACATGCCAACCGCGGCCCTGAATCTAGTTTAAGTTCAGTTTGTACTCGCTTTTGACTATATTTTTAGAGCATCAAATTTAGGCTAATCTCCGTAATTAACAACTCGTTTTCACATGTACTTTGGACAATAACACACTCGAACAAATGCCTTTTCGATGCCTTTTATGTGCTTGAGAGTAGCAACATGCTACTCAACAAAGAACCACTTCTAATGCTTAACTACGCAGCAGCATAACCTGCAGTACAGATCATCTTTTGGGATGACTGTGAACTGCTTGAAATCGTCTATAATTAAACCGCATCTTTTATGCACCGGGAACTTTCATGTTTGGCATGCTGACTGTACAATATTGCTCCCTTTTCAAGAAATGTCACAGTTTTACTAAACGTTGGTAGATAATTACTGTAATTTCAAGCGTCAGTAACCTAGCTTTAAACTGAAGGAATAGCCTTTAAACTGAAGGAATAAACTTAAACTGAAAGAATAAACAGCTCGTTAAACTGAAGGAATAGATAGCTCCTTTCAACTGAAGGGCTAAATAGCTTGTGGCACTCTTGAGCATTGTAAATGGAAATCCAGGGTGCCGCGACACCCGGTTGGGAACCACTGCACTAATCTACTACATACTGATAAGAGTCAAAGCTCTGAGCTTGAAAAGTACCCTTGGCTCTGAAGATCTGATCGCTGGCTGATCTACCGCAAGTATTTATAATATTCACAGACCAGATTGTTTTTTTCATTCATTCCATACTCGCTGCTGCCCCTGCGGCCCTCCTGAGAGGAAAAGATTTTAGGACTAGGGATGCGTAGTGTCATGCGAAATCGATTGCCTATTAAAAATTATAGTGTGTCACCTTTGTAGATACTAGTTACTTGCATACTGATGGCTATCTTCTTGACAAAACTTGTCTGTGCAGTATTTGCAAATTGTTGCGCTAGTCATTTTCAGGATAAATTCTGAAAACGCAGTAATGCGTGATGTGCTGCTGTTCCCAGCAGATTGTCTTTAATATCAACGGTCAACATCAGGGGCGGGTCGAGGCCGTAAGGTTAGGGGGGGGGGCGATTTCAGTAATATTTTGTAGTCAAGTCTTATTACGGATACTGCTTACCTAATTATATTGCGAATACTGTTTTCCGAATTGTACAAAATCATGGTAAATAAAGTAACTTACGTTGGTTTTAGGGGGGATCGATCGCCCCAATTGCACCCCCTGGATCCACCCCTGGTCAACATGCTCTACGGGGTTAACGTATGTATCTTGACAAGCGGGTAAGCCGGTGATAGCATCGAAAAAATTTTGCTGATGCGCCGTTGACCTTGCGGTACGAGTTGTTCTTCCATTTCATCTAGTTGTGTGTAACAGCAGTTCATCACCCACTGCATCCACATTATGGATCACAAAGTGCAATCACAAGAACGTTCCTTTATATTTTCTGATTATGCAAGGTAAGAGTCGCATGTATCTACCGGTACATCCAACATTTCAAACTGCTGCAGTTCCAGTGGCGTGCAGAGAAGGGGGGGAATGAGACGATGGCCCTGGGCATCCAAGGCAGGGAGCATCCAAAGAGTGAAATTACAAACATTACATTTTATTAAAATGCTGTAACTAGATGCTTCTTCGTATTGCAAGGCTGCTAACACATCATGCATGGATTTGATTGACACTTGCCTGAGGGGGTAATGAAAACCTATGTTAAATGACCCGAGAGAGAGAGAGAGAGAGAGAGAGAGAGAGAGAGATGAAGCACTGCCATCGTTATNTTAAGGCCTTAAACCCTATCGGTCTTCCCCCTTTGTAGGCTGGCAAATTCCTGCTAGACCATTTTTAATTTGCGACTTGTACTGTTTTCATCAAAATATCTATCAATTCTCTCTAGAGCCTGGGTTCAACCCTGCTCAGGAAACCTTCAAACACCATACGAGTCGGGAAACGAAGGGTTTTATGCTACCCTTAATGTGATTATGTATTCCTGGGACACGTGACTTCCGTTATTTCCGGTCCAACTATTTTTGACTTACCGACGTCCATTTTTAATCACTTTCACGCCAAAATCGTATCTGCGCTGCGAAACACTCAGAGCGTACAAATTTTATACACAGTACCCCCAAATAACTGTATTTTTAAAGGGGAATTTTTGTTTGTGCGTAGAAAACGTCATGCGCGTTTTAGATCTGTTTTTCTTCGTATCAGGTCAGGGTGGATCTACTCTTCACAAAATTGATCATCCGATATCGTATGTGCCACCAAAACGTTGTGCACTTAAAAAATTAAATTGTGTATGTAGTAGGGTGCACAAATATTCTACACATCAGGTAACCCAGTGTACTAGAGTGCCCCAATTTTCTATTTATAGGCTTTCAGAGAGACACTTTTGTAAAATAACTCTGGCACCATTCCATTTGTTTCTGAAAATCATAGGAAAGTTGTGAAAATACGGGTTTCTAATATTTTTCTAAGTATATGAAATCAACAAAAAACAAACCCCAGGGTGGTGGCTTACCCTGGATTCCTGAGCAGGGTTTCAAACTGTGTGCGTGAAAGGTTCGCACGTGGGCGTACGAGTATGGCAGCGACATACTGTTGAAAAGTATTGTAAAGGGCATTGCTTTTTTATCGTTCGTAAATTCATTATCATTTCACTAAAAACGTCATAATCAAAACAAAGTGGACAGTACAGTGGAACAAAACCCGAGATCTCTAAAAGTTGCTTATTCAAAGTTAGATTTGTATGTAAAAACGCTTCATGTTACGATGGTGTCTTGTCTGCTTGGTTTCATTTCTAGAGGCAATGCTGAATTGGGTCACAGTACAATATCACTCGCGACGACTTGGCGATTGATTCGTCGCTTTCAGTTGTTGCAAAAATGATCAAAGAAACACAATACCTTTTTCAGAAAGAACATCGTTTGGATCTATTAAAACACTTTCGGCGCCAAGTACGATACGTTGAAAAACACATTGTATTTTTTATTAGAGCGCCAGCGCTCTTTCTGAAACGTATTTCACTTTTTTCGCCAAACGTGCCCTGCAAAACTCTGTGCCCTTGCATGAACGTTTTGTTACATTTAAATCCCTTGATATTGTTGCGTAACGTGGTACGAGACTCCTGCAGCTATTTTCCCTTCTTAGTTCTCACTTGCGGTGAAGTTTCTGTAGCAATGAGTTATGAGTATCTCTTGTATTTTTCCGGCATCTTTTGACAGTGCGTGCCTAGTGAAGCCCTGGCGTTTATTGCGGCAAAGCTGCTTATTTCGTATCCAGTTGAACTTTTTTTATAAATCTTAATTTAGTCTTGTAGCGTTCTCTGTAAATGGCGCACCTTTCACTGTTGTTCAAACTTTTCCACGTTTCTGTGTCTGCTTTTGCAATCTCCTTCAGTTTGAGTAAACGGCCACGTAAATTTCTACTTTGCTGCTGCGGATAGATGGGAGTAAGATGTTTTCTCTCTTACACCGCATGAGGAAGTTAAGCTTTTCTCTGCCTTCAGCACAATTCAAACATGTCAGCAGAGTCGAGCTAGACTGGATTCCCTCTGCGGGTCGACAACAATTAAAAGCTCCAGGTTTTCTGTAAGCTTTCGAAGGAAGAACCAACCGACCGGTGTCTGCCAGGCCCGTAGCAACGGGGGGCGTTCGGGTTAGTGTCCCCCAAATATTTTTGTGACCCCCCAAATTGTGTTGTGCCCAGGAAAATTTATTTTAAACATAGAATAAAAACAAAAATCTTGCCCCTCTAAAAATGTATTTTGTCCCACCAAACCTTCAAACTTGGCTACGAGCCTGTTCGCTACTTTCATGACTTTGCGATGATTCGGACTTACACATATACAAGTGTTCAAGTAATTTGTTTCCACCAAAGTGACGCAATCGAATCAATCAGCAAATACTGTTTTCTTGTAATATATTTTGTTTTATACATTTCGTACCCACTGATTGATTCTCATGAAACCTTTAACTCTAAAGCTTTGATTTGCTTATAAAATACTTGTTTAAAATCATCAGGTGAAAAATTTATCACGACCTTCATTTTTTAAAAGGTCTTGTTGGAACAACTAAGATGAACTCGCTGAGCTAATGGCGTTACGAATACGTCTTTCTGGCACCTTTTTTGGCATATACCATTCAAATGAAACTTATCGTAAAGAAAAATGTTGCGAAAAAGCGTCACTTAAACAAATCGCCTAAGCTTGGCCGTGACGTTGCTAGGTCAGTTTTCTGCGTGTAAGTTGCAACAGTTATACGCATTGATAATGCTAATTTTGCAAGCCTCTGAAATAGAAGCTGTTGTTATCCTGAAGACATTAGTAAACTTGCTATCATTTTTGAGGTTTTTGAAACGTTGGAAAAAATCGACTTTGCGTTTGCACTCAAAAACAAGGCTTCGTTTTTCTTCCAGGATGGCTCCACTCTGCTGGTGCTTTATTAAAAACTCGTATAACAGCCTCTTGTGTATCGCAGAAAACTTATTCGCTTAAAACTTACCATGCGCTCCTTCTATGACATTTTTCATGTCATCAGAATGCGTTACGTCATTTTTTCCCTCCATGAAAGGAATACAACCCAAACCACAGCCATGATTTAGATATCCGTCATCCAGATCGTAGGCAGTGGTGTTCAGAATATGCTTGCCCTAGCATAAACAAAATTTTAAACAATGGGGAGCTGTGGGCACACAAAAAACGGAAGTACTAAACAGCTCCCCATAATAACATTAACGGTCAAACCAAACTGTAGTTTACAATTTCGTTCCGTGTAAAACCCACATGGAGGTGCATAGGTGTAGAAGCAGGCAAATTTTGGGGGTGCGAAGGAATTTTGCCCGGATTCTCCCAAACTTGCCCCGAAAATACCAAAATACTTCAAAATAAGTGGCCTCCAAAAAAAGCTCTTCATGTTAATTCGGACGCCATGTGATCTCCTAAAAAATGCTTTTCATGTCAATTCGGGCGCCATTATTTTCAAATCAAAGCATGTTGGGCGCCATTTTTGCTCAGATTTTCAGGGAGTTTTGGAACGTTCTCAGAGATTTTGCCTAGATTTTATGGGATTTTGCCCGGATTTTCACCAAATCAAAACTTTTGGGGGTGCGACTGCACCCCCTGAACCCCCGCCTCCTACACCAGTGTACAGGTGTGTTGTCACTAAAGCAAAAAAACAGCAAGTTACCTCCGCATTTGTTTTCGAGTTAGCAGGAAAATCATAGGGGAATGAGGCAACAAAGTTTTTCAATTTACCTGGCAATATTTTCCAGCGAAAACTTTTTAAATTTCAATTTACCTTGGTAGGTCAACATAAATAATAGCCTTATTGGATCAGGTTATTATATTTCATCAAAGATTTGTTTCTCTCAAGTTGCACTCTTTGATAGAGTTATTGTTGAAGACAGAATAATCAACAAACTAAAGGTATTTACTTGAGCTGCAACTGGAAAGCTTTGTATGAAATAATGGCCTTTCTATTTTTACGGCTTATGAGGGTGTAACACATGTTTCTGACAGGTGGTGATGTATGTGCTTGACATCATTATGATTTCAACCTACCTGATCATCGATGTGCTTCAGGACTGCTGTTCTAGCTTTCAGAACATCATGTCGATCATGGAAATTTCGTATGTAAAGATACCTTGATACAACAACAGCACTGCTGCGGCGCTTTCATTGAAAGTCTTAATTAAGAACAACAGATTATCCGGGATAACATTAAGAGGCTAATGACTGGGGCAGGCGTGACTGGCAAGTTTCAGAATTCCTCTGCGCTGCTTGCCGACCGAGCCGTGTCGTGTGCTTCACTGGCGAAAGGATTTCAAAACTTGGCCGCTACATGTTGTTGATCAGATGGAATATGTCCATCCACCAAAGGAAGGGAAGGGCCATGCGATTTGCAGATCGATGATTGCTAAGCTCAAGTTGCTCCGCATTCAGCGTTGTTTGGGTGAAATTGCCGATAACAAGTGACCCACTGCATCTATGTATCGCTTGCGATATGTTTTGGTAGTATTTCAGTGATTCTTGTATCATTCGCAAGATTTCAACTGAGGTTAAAAAACCTGCTTAGCGTAACAAATTTTTTGCTGGTACAGTATAACAAGCATTTTCACTATTGGCTTGAGGTTTAATGCAAAACCATATTTGGCGAGCACAGTACACTGTTCGTCCTGTAAACGTTTGTATGTAAAGGTTTCATTTGAGAACCACAGGTCGTTTGAAGCTCTGTGCCAATCGTAACCAGGTTTTGTCCAGGTTTAGTTTTGTATCCAGCCTTTGTACTTATCTAGTTTATTATAAGTCCAATTATGGCATTAAACGTTTCTCAACTGGTGGCTAAAAACAAACTTAGCAGCTTCTGTACAACACTAACAACAGCACGTACACAAAATCAGAAGCTGATTTGTCTTAAAACTTCTTTCTCAACAGTTCATTTTAATTTAATGCTCACGTAAGTTTTTCAAAGCGATTGTTTGAACATAAAATACTTCTTAATGCGAACACCTGCTATTCCTCATACTTTTCATCAGTCTTTGATTGAAACAAACTCCTTGGACCACTATAACGGCACTTTCTTTCAAGCACTTTCTCCATCGTAGGCATGCTGATCAGGGCCGGTTTTAAGCCGATTTGACCGATTTCTTCTGATCGGGCCCCGCGCAAAAGTGTTTTGGGCCCCGCGCTACGCCAACCAACCAACACAAATTTTCACTTTGTATCGAAGCTGATTGTGAATATTTCCGACGCGGGGTCCAATGTTTTTCAAGGGGTTTTGAGAGAACGAAACGGTTCATAAATTATTCCAAAGGTCTCTCAAAGTAGTTTAAACTCGCTTTGCTACTATCATCAGAATACACGAAAACCTTGCTTTACAATCATCTCAGTATTCAGATAAAACAGTTGCGGTCTCTCAAGATGTCTTTGCAGGCAGCAAGGTGAAATCTTTAACAAATCTCTGACGGGGCCCAACAGCATTTTGTAAACGTGGGATCTATTGCCAATCTAAGTGAACTGCGCGGTTTTTAACGCCCTCATTAAAGTTCTTTAGTAAGAATCGTCATTGTTTTCAGTAATATTTAGCCAATTTTTTTTCCATAGAATCTGGTTTAGGCAAGGCAGAGATGGTTAAGGTACTACACGCAAAACCTCCTTTCTGGTCATACAAATGCCTGGCCATATAGACGGTACTAAGTGTTGTAATTCTTTGATTCACTGGGTTTTTCAGCATTGTCCATTGAAGTCTGTGTTGTATAGGTCTTGACGTCACCCTTTCGGGCCTCGTCTTTTTTAACATAAACCGATTTCTATCATCAGTGACCGATTTCTATCATCAGTGACCGATTTCTATCATCACTGACCCTCAAAATTTCTACACACGTCACTGAGTGGGGCCCCGCAAACAGTGTTTCTAATCGGGCCCCGCGCTTGTTAACTCCGGCCCTGATAAAAGGTGCCAACCACACAAATTTTGCGCTTTCCTTGTCAAAATTAATCTTTGGACTCTTTCTTGTGTTTGTGATACGAACAACGCAATGGGTGTACAGGAGTGAAAAGTTACCCAAATCAATTTTTTTAAGTTTTGCAATAAAACCAAAGCAGACCAAGTTCACGTGCACCTCATGCATAAGTGGAAGGAAAAATTTAACGAAAAAATTCCGCAGAGGATTATATGGACCAATAAGATTTTTCTGGTTCAAAATCGCTTAAACATTTTGTGATCATCCTAACAACTGGCATTGTCAAAGATATACAGTGAAAAGCCATTTTCACGTTAAACTTTTCAAGCCAAAATGTTTTCTACAGATTTCTCTAATTAGGCCTACTTCAAACTAGGGGTGCACAACCTGCGGCCTTGGATAAAAATTTATGCGGCCATGCACGTGTAATTGAAAATATGTTTTGGTGGCCGTACATTGCATTAATATAAACTCTTTGTCTATTATATGAGGATACTTAGTAGAAAGACGGCCAAACAGACGTGTGGAAGCAGGTTAGGCTCAGTGTGTAGAAGCAGAACAGAAGCAATGCAAAATAATAAAAATATCTTGAACTCACTGGCGGCCTTAATTGACAAGAATTAACGTAATGCGGCCGGCAATAGCAAAAAGGTTGTTCACACCTGCTCTAACTAAACTTTCGCTCAGCATATACAACATGTGAATTAGTAAAACGCTGCTGAAGAGTGTTTTATTTTTTATTTTTGTAGTTTTGATGGACACGCAATCGCATGGGTTTCGTAACTTATAGCAAAGAAATTGGGTATACCGAATGTAACAAGTACCAATAGCCCACTTTTATACTTTTGGGCTTGCATTCGAAGATTATCTACTCTGTAAACATCATAGCATTTGATTGTTGACTGTGAAAAGCCGTGATAAACTTCTTTACGTTAGATCCAACATACAAAGAAATTTTCAATTGCATTGTAAGGTTCAATTAAATAAATTTTGAGGAACACTCTGGACTCACCCTTTCGTTGAAATTTCGTTCCTTAGATCATCCGCATTATTAAGCAAATGATTGCACGGCTCCAGCTGATCGAGGTATGAGCTCGGGAACTTAATGGGAAATTTACCAAGTTTCACATCCATAAATTTCGTGGAGGTAAGAAGGGCTTCGAAGGCAGCAGCACTACAGACGATGGAGCAAACCGTGATAGCCAGTTCGATTTTCAGCTGTTTGCAGTGACGAAAGTATCAGGTTAATATTTTACAAATCCAGTTCATTCAACGGTCATAGTCACTGACTGCTCAGGTTTGATATTGAGCAGCACTTTACACTCCAGTGAAGCAAGGAATGAAAAATGGAAAAAAACAAGCAGAAAACCTGTCTGCAGACATTTTGCGTATGGTCATCATTTCATGTCGCGTTTGGTCAACTGCTTTCTTCCCCTTCAGTTTAACCGCTTGTACTGTACTACTTCCTACAAAAAGGATGTGTTGCCGATCTTTCGTCGATTTTTGTGTTATAGAGGAAAGTCACGGTTTTCTTTAAAGTGCTGCTGAAGAGAAGATACACAGAAATGTTGCTTCTGCGTTTTCCTTCTCCACATTCTTGCGATACCAACAGCTCGCTTCAATTTTGAGAAGTCATCCTGAAAAGACGCAAAATCTGTCGGAATCAAAGTCGTCGTGTTGTTTGGATCTTCAACTGATCTTTGTTCTCATCATCTTTGCAAGTTAGACTTTGGGCGCGACTTGAGCGACCAAGTTATGGTCTTGTTTGTCATTTGAGCGAGTTGTTGCTGCCCACCGCTTGGCCGCACTAAATCACGAGGCAGGTGTTGAGCAGCCATTCGATTGTCTTATCGTCCAGAGCCGTCAGGCCGTGCAATCCATGAGGAGGTCGATGGATTGGATATTGGAGGACAACATGGTCGACGGTTTGTTCTGCGCCACACTCACAGGCCGCAGATGAGGCCATACCCCATTTGTACAAGCAGGAGCGGAAACGTCCGACACCGGTGCGGAGACGGTTGAGCCGGACACAGGCCCTTCTTGGGATGGTCATTCCGGGTGTGGGTGCCGGTGTTGGGGACGAAAGTATACGGAGTCTTGTAGTGTTCTCCAACCACTCCGATTTCATTGGTGATTCGCCCAGAGCGCCGCACTTCTGTTGTTGTCGTCAGATGAACTGGTGAGTTGTTGTGCGGTGGTTACAAATGGGTGTCTCGATTTGAGACGCCATGCATTTGCATCCGGTGGACAGGTGAGCGCTGAGTGGAGCAGATGTCCAGGCTCCATGGCACGGCGTGCTAAAGAAAGTGTAGCTCCACTGCGACGAAACTCAGCATGTTGGATGCCTGCGAGCATAAGAATGTTGTCGGCTGGTGTAGGATGCAGGCATCCAGTCACAATTGGCAAGGCGTCGTTGATGCCAGGGTCAATGAGACCGGTATGAGCACTGTGACACCAAACAGGAGCGCAGTATTCTGCTGTTGGAATGGACCAGGGAAAGAGTGGCTATTCGCAGCGTTGTTGCTCCAGCACCCCATAGCCAGAGCCAGCAAGCCGCCTCAGGAGTGCGACGCGTCATGTCAACATTTTGCGAAGTGACTCGAGGTGTCAACGATACGTGAGCGACATGTCCAACATTACTCCGAGTATTTGGGCTCGGAGGAGAACGGCAAGGTTTCGTTGTTGTGGTTGACTTTCAGCTCACGTTTATTTTCCTTGTTGTTGAGGTGGAAGACTGCCGACACCGTTGTAGTGCTGAGCTTCACCAATTTATGGTGACATCATCTGAACTCGCCGGACCATACACCTCATTATGGTGTCGGTATTTGGAACATTCCGGGACAATCTGTGATTAGCCCCCCGGCGCCTTACTCGCAGTCCGCCCAGACCCCATGTGTAAGCTACATGTTAAATTTGAGCAGTCCGACGGCGATTGAACCTGATCCATCCTTTTTGGGAGGGACGTTCCAGCACGTTTGGTACTAATGTTGGATATGAAAACCTGCATTCCCACATGCTTTTTGCAGCGGCTTTGTCAACGCCGAAAGAAACTACGGTCTACAGCAGTGATTCTCAACCTGGTCCATGTGGACCACCGGTCCTCCACCTGGAAGTTCTAGTGGTTCACAGAGAGTTCCATAAATCCTAGATTACTTTATTAAGGACTGAGATTGCGCACGCCCTTGAGTTCACTGACCTATGTGCAAAATAGTTTCGACTAGATGTTCATGAGGTGTCAGCACAGCAGAGGTCCATTGGATATTTTTTAAAGATGGTCCATGCGCCAGAAATGGTTGAGAACCATTGGTCTAGAATGAATATTAGCAACTGTAACCTAGTTAAGGATCTCACATTGCACTTCAACCCGGGTCTTGGCGATCGACGTCAAAAAAGCATTTTAATTTTCCTATTCTTGCTTATTTTTTACTTGTTGGTCATCAGTATCGCCCGAGCTGCCCCGAAGACGGGGGCTTCCTCTGTGATCCAAGAATCACCAGGATAATATGGCCAAAACGACAGGTTTGACTGCACCTTTGAAGAACGTGAGTGTTAGATAGTAGCATACGGTAGCGTGGCTTAGCAAGTGACCAAGGCAAGTCATCTTTTGTCATTACTCATAGTCAATGCATTTTATAAAAATGATGAACAGGATTTTAGCAAGCTAAAACTTGTTGTACCGTAATTCAGGACAAAAGCAATGGTATTCGTTAGATACTGCAAGAACAAAATAAAAAAGTATTCCTTAATGAAATCATTTCAAAACGGTTTTAAAACCATCTTCACCAAATTGATTAAAACTAAGCAGAAACACCTTGGCCAGCTGTTGTGCCTCCTATGCATTATTTGGGTTGTGTGTTGAATTATAGGTTGGGTTTGACGGTTTACACCCGCGTACTTTAGACCTTTACTCCAATCTTGTACCTCTGATCAAGGCTCAGTAGAAACGCCGTCGTTTGGTGTTGTACATGAAATCGAGCGACTCGCGCTTCAACACGATATTTGCTGCTAAATTGCTCGTTTGCTAATTGATTGACGTAACCAGATGTGCGCTGTGGATTGGCGAGCTGCCAGCAGCAAATCAGAAAGGTTTGATGCGCAGTCGTGGTTTCCCATGATTGCTGCTGACGTTTTATCCAATTAATTGGGGATATTAAACTAACAGGAAAACAAGAAGCGATAACGGAGTTCACCCATCACTCTTTTTATGCTTGTTGACACTATTCCTATATTACGGATAAGTGGATTTCGATTTGTTGCTTGTGGTGTCTATCACAGTGACTTGTTACTCTTGGCCACCATCTACCGGTGACCACTTCATTTTCATGTGACGCCATCTCCGGGTGGCCAGAGAAGTCAACAAACAATACATAACTTGCCTTCGTTTTGTTTACTGCAAACAACCCGGTTCCAAGCAATCAAAACAAAGTATCCCTGTGCATAACCGAAAGCATTGCCAAGGTTGCAATTGGGATGTCGAATAAACCGTAGTTTACATCAGGTGTGAACAACCTTTTTGCTATTGCCGGCCGCATTACGTTTGTTTTTATGACCCAGTGAGTTCAAGATATTTTACTTTTTTGCATTGCTTCTGTTCTGCTTCCACACACTGAGCCCAACCTGCCTCCACACGTCTGCTTGGCCTTCTTTGTACTAAGTATCATCACACACTAGGGTTGCCAGATCACTTGAATTTTTTTCAAGGACATTTTGTCGTTTTGTGATTATTGAAATTTCACTTCATGCTTAGTTTGAATACTGTTTACATATGTAGCACAATTTTGCAAGCAAACATTGCTGAATAACAATGGGTAATCAACCATTTATTAAGAACGTGAAGTTAATATTACATGTACATTGTACATGTTATTCCGTTCAATTAGATTATTTAATCTTGATTCTTGAATATTCAATGTAATCAACAATTCAATAGTTAATAATTTCACAATTATTCAAGTACTTTCAAGGACGCCGGAAAATTCTCAAGGACAACAAAATGATTTTCAAGGATCAAGGACATATCCAGTTTTGATATCATACAGTAAACAAAGTTTTTACTAATGCATGGCTGCCATAACATATATTTTAAATTACATGTGCATGGCCGCATACATTTTTATCGAAAGCCGCACAAGTTGTGCACCCCTGGTTCAGAGGTTGGCAAACGTTTTGGCCTGCTAAGCCGTTTCAAAGGAAGACACACTAGCCTGGAAAAAACAAGAAGTCCAAACAATAGATGTTGACCCAACACCTCCTGCCATAACATGATTTAAACTTTACGAAAATTCTCAAATGCGCTTTTTTACTCCTCGTGCTTAAAATTCTTTGCATTGTTATTGCTTTTTTTTGTCTAATATAGTTGTATCCAGCACTTTGCGAGATTACAGCTATTGTCTTGACTTTATTTAGCTACGAATCCTTAACATTTACAAATGACTTTGGCATCCCAAAGATGATACAAAATGTACTTAATAAAAGTGTAGGAAACGGTGTAGCCTATTCTTAATCTGCGCTATAGCATGAACAGCCAAGGGGGCAACCGGCAATTGCCACCCCAAAATTTTCTCAAAAATTCAAAAACATGTGTAGTTATTAGGTACAACAACAAGTTACAATCATTTTTCCTCCCGAAAGTATCAGCTGGTTGAAACCCTGTGTAGTGGCGGCGCAACAGCTACCACTACATAGAAACAAACGGTCAAAGAAAGGAGAAAAGGACAATACCAAGCAAAGTCGAAACTTAAAATGCCCAGCAATAAGAGCAAAGCCACCGCAGTGACCATACATCAGAAGATGTGTCGAACACGAAACTAGTTTCCTTGTGCAAATAAATTATTGCGACTGATTCGCTTGATGTATGGTCACTGCGGTGGCTTTGCTATTATCGCTAAATGATAAGTGCAAGCCTGAATCGTTGCAAAGAGATGGAAGACCAGGTTGGAGATTTCTTCAAACAGCTGGCTACAAAGCTAGAACTTGTTTTGTTGATTAAAATGCCCAGTTGCGTATGCGACTAGGGAGAGCTCTCTTTAGCCGAATCGCCTGGCGGGGTGAAATCATCAACTTCCTCTATTGAGCAATCAATCAATCAAGGGTTCGCGATCTCTCTGAGGCGGTTCGACAAGACAACCGGGCCGTTCCGCTTCAACAAAGTTAAAATCAAGCAATGGCCCAACTCGCGCTGAGAAGTTGCGCTGATATTCAAGATCTGATCGACACTAGCCAATCTTTCTTTATTGCACCTCCGCAACAGAACATGTACTTGTAAAATGTTATATGAAACAGTCAAAGTAAACCTTTATTTAGCAAATCCATTTTGTCATTTACGGAGTAATTAATACAGTCAGCCTCAACACTAACAGTTCGCTCGAACAAACCCCCATCTGTCACCGGAAGCGTCGTATGATCGTAAATAGCCATGCATTTGTTGTTTGTTGATGACTGCGAACTAAAAAGCTAATGTATCCGTTTTGAAATAAAGCTTAGTCAGATTTGAAAAAAAGACATATCGATGCGCGATTTTTCACTGCGCAGAGGAACAACATATGAAATGTCAGAAGTACAGTTACGTCGGATGCAATGGATAATAACAAGAGGGACGTTAGGTCAGACTGGAATGCTAGCTGGCTGTATCCCGTATAAAGGCTGGAGTTTCCGACTCCTGCCGTTGGTTATCCAGCTGATACCCCCAATTGGAAGGTTTGAAGGAGATCGGGTGTCTGATTAAATGCCACTTAGTATGAAAATTTGGTGTGGAGCAACTTGCTTTATAAACAAAGTATGTTTCAGCGGACGGCTGCCTTCCATCGCTCTTGTCTGTTTCATCGAGGCAGGAAAACCAAGCAATCTTGCCAGGTGTAGTCCCTGGTGTGGCCCGGAGGAACGAGCGAAGCAGTTTCTCACACTCCGAATCCCAGCATGAAACGTAGTTTTTTCGTCGGTCTCGTGGGATCTATTAGCAACAACTAATTAAGTTTTCACACAGATACTAAAACGCCTCCCTAGCTTTATGGAGGTGGCTGCGATCTTCTACGGTCTTAGTTGTGAGGAGATGAAAACGATTCCAATCAGCCTTGCGAAAGTTCCAACGCTTGGCCAGTTCGTTGTGAACCGACATGACTAGCTGCGGGTGTGTTATGAGTGAAGACCGATGTTGCACCTTTTGCATTATGCAACAACGCGAAGTTGCTAACCGTGGCCAAGCTGGCTAGACTCTCTCCGTCAGCAGATGTTGTGCTACAACCCTACTTGACATGCTGGCAGTTAAAGTCGTCATTGTACAAAATATAGAGTGTGAAAACGTTGGGATTGCCGGTGGCAGAAATTGATAGCGTGGAGATTTGCAGACGTAGCAGTAACTTGCATCTGACAGTATTTGATTTACATATCCTGCTAACGGGGTTAGGGCTAAGTGAAGGCATGTCTCTTCTTCCCGGCATCTCTCGGAGTGAAAGGCGTAATTGAGCTATAACAAAGATGACTTAGATATAGAACATGTGTTCACCAGAGCTGACAATTTTGCCAAAGTTATTTTTCTAAGTGTTTTCTTAAATTTGTAATCATAATAAAATCTTTTAGGTTGTTTCATACAGCCTACATATTTTTTGCTTGTCAATTTGTAGGCTAATTCCAAACTGGCTCTGACAATCGCTTTAAAGCAGGAGTACCTAACCTCGACCAGTTACGTTAGTTCTTCCGATTAGATTGAGGCGCCTCAACCAAAGAAAAGATGATTACCTCAGCAGCTTAAACCGACTCAAAGAAAAAGCGATCCGTTCAAAAGTTCCCTTGAACATGACTCATGACGTGATAGCACTGGCATCTAATTGGGAAGACAGACTACGCCCCCCAAAATGCGACAAGAAAGAAGACCCACAGGTTTGGGCCACATCTTTTCCCCATCTGCTTACTCTAACACAAAAAGAAAAAAAGTTAAACACGAAGGCAATGATTACCTACAAAAGACCCACCACAATTGGACAAAAGCT
>JGI24158J21664_10000536_pt1 | contig 35536 bp, 33 predicted proteins | sample Ectturendosymbi3_FD_21664 | JGI IMG/M metagenome (IMG submission 21664) | reverse complement strand
AAGATAAACGTTAATTTTCATAAAGCGTTTAACACAACTTGTTTTGCACCGAGTTTCTCGTGGACGGGGACACTGAGCTAGGATATCGAGTCCAGCGGGATTCGTCGGCCGCAAAACGTCCGATACCGGTGCAGAGGCGGTTAAGCCGGAACCACGCTGTCCTTGGTAGGGCCACTCCAGGGGGGGTGGTTGCCGGTGTCGGGAATGACAGTGTGGAGTCTCTCCAACCACAAAGCAACGTCGGAGTTGCAATCACTCCACCTGGTGTTTGTTGTTTGATCGCTGGGTCGATTCCTCATGGATATAGCCAACAAAACTCGCCTCGCCAATCTTTCATGGAACATTCTGGTTACGTGGCCTAACCAACGTAACTGGGATCTCTCTATTCGGAGAAGAGGCTCCGCGTTCAAGGTTTTACGAATTTCACAGTTGCGCACAATGTTGCGAAATATCACGCCGTGAACACTTCTCAAAAATCGCATCTTTGCCATTTGTACTTGAGACAGCACAAACCGTCGTTATCCAAAATTCGTGACGATAGTTGAGGACTCCAACAAAGACTGATTTAAAAACCGACAGTTTTGCGGTGTTTGAAAACTCCATTTTGCGACTATGGAACAATGAAGCTCACGCAGTACTTCGTTTGCTTTACCAACCTCGTATCAATCTTCTTGTTCGTTTTTCCGCCACTCGTGAATAACCATAAGTGCTTGTACTTCTTGACCTGCTGCAGTGTATTGCCGATTACTTGCATTATGCTCTGACACGAGTTTTTGGAGGGACCAGTGACGTAGCAAACGGGAGGCCTGGGGACTCCGGGCCCCGGGCGGCAAGCTCTTGATTAAAAAGTAATTTTTAAAAGGAGTTTCGACTATTGTCAGTTTCGTCTCTTATAATCCCTAACCTAAAAACTTGGGAAATGTGGTTATGGAGCGAGTAACTTGATAAAACAATTACTCAAAAGTCTGTATCAAACCAAGGTGCTAAACTATCATTGTGTTTGTCTTGAATTCAGGACCTTTTAAAATAGGCCTACTTACTTGGGGGCAATTGCCCCCCAATCTCTGTACCTATCTACCCAGCCAAGGCCAATTACCCCACCCAATACAAAAATCCTTTGAAAAAAAGACTGAGATAACATTCGACCGCAGGCTAGCATGCATCGCTGCTACCGTAGTTCGAGGTTAAAATTGTCCCCCTACTCAAAGTCAAAATATGATAGAAAGGCCTGTTTGAAATCAAGGCAAGCCGAATCTATATTTATCCTAATCCTGTTTTCAGTCAAAAGTCATTACAACACGAAAAACTTAGAAAACCTATTGATCTCAAAATATCATTTCGATTAGAGGTGATGAACCTTAGTTTGAAAACATAAAGGGCAAACAACATGTTGAGTTATGATTATGTTATGGTAAAGGCTTTTATTAAAAGGGACTGTGGCCGAAACAGTTACAAAACTTGACAATGGCTGTACTGAATAAAGCTATTCAGTGCGATTTCCGTCGAACTTAAGACATTGTAATCACGGCTTAGCAATGAAAGGCGGACGTCCCACGTGGTAAGACTTAGCAGTAGAGTTTTCGTCTAAATACACGTCCGTTGCTAACGGATGAAGGTAATACCACTACGCACGCGTAATTGGAAGAAGCCCAACCCATCAGCTAGACCAAGTTTGCAAGTGACGATGGAGGCTGCAAGCCAACATCTCTCAACCAGAGGAGGTTTTAAGCCTGTTAGGGCAAAAATGTTGCCCTAATGACAATAAAATCACGGAATGACAGACAAGGTACCTTTTGTTTACTTCCTCTTCCTGGACTTAGATACAAAGGAGCGAACAGGGATGGTATTTGGCATNGTTGGCTGCCATTTGCAGGACATGGGCAACAGATCCACTCNAAAGGAGATGTTGGATTGCAAGATGTTGAGCAGATTCACTTAGAGAGGATGCTGCAAACAGCTTTTAGGATTACTGTTGTTTAACACAGGCACACTCGTGACGTCACTGCATGACCGCACTCCGTGCCAGACAGTTNCAGCCCGTGCATTCGCACGAAAAACAACACAATTTTCTTCTAATAAATTTTTTAAGTTTATCTACTGTGTTTAATATTTTCTGACCACACCGAATTTCCTCAATGAGAATAGTTCCACCCTCTTTTTGTACGTGGGCGTGCTCTTCTTATCTGCAATTTTTCCTCACCGTATTCTCTGCTTCTTTTATTTCCAACTGCTGTTTTTCAACACTTGTCAAAAAGTGAAACGGGCTTGGTTGACCTCCATGATTTTTCACCAATCCTATGTGAGTGTTTACGGTGATAAGTTCTTTTCCCATTGTGTTTTCATTTATTCTAATTTCCACTGAGAATTGCGATGGCGTTTTGCACTGTTTCTGGCTCTTTAGCTGAGTCATATGAAACCATTCATCTCTCTCGATTTTGGGGCAATATCATGGAAATACCTAAGGTTTGACAAACTGTATGTTGTAGCAAGAATTTGAAATATTCGAAACAACTGGAAAAATCACATTTCAGAACGAAATTACGTTGGAAATTTAGAAAATCGCAGACTGCCTTGTTTGAATAATTAGTAAAGCAAGATGTCAATTCACGATACACGCAGACGAGGGTATTGGCAAGTAGGGTTCGAATTTCAAGAACGCTAAAATATGTGAAACTTCCTTTTTGATTCCATCCAAAGCCTTTCTGCATTTTTTCAGGACTTTCGGGTTTTACTGAAAGGTTGTTTCATTCGTTACTGGCCGTTCTCTAATTATGCAAATTAGCTGCTGTCTGTTCAGCTTAAAATAGCAAATTTTACCTGTATCGTTTTTTACTTTCAAATTTTGACATTACAACTGCAACATTATCACTCGCACCTTGTTAGGTGGTAGATGCCGATCCAAGGTGCCTAAACAAATTGCAAAACGCGTCAACAGTCTTTCGCTGAAAACTCTCACCTGCAGTACCAGTAAAAATTCAGGACTGCCCTTGGGGAAACCACCTGAACCGATAGCTCAAAACTTGGCCTTTGCGAAAGCAGTGACGTAATTTTATGCCTATCTCTTGAAACTGAAAATAGCCTGCGATTGGCAAACATTAATACATCAGCCAAGTTGAAGGAACTGCAGTGATCAAGCGAACATCGGCGAGCAAGCCTCCCAAGCAACCCTGAAACCACCACCATCCACAGCTGCAACAGAACCAGTGACATCAGCAGTCACATTGAGACCTATCTCAAGGTCGCCGTCATGTTGCAGAGATGGAGCTTTTCAATGTAGTTACAGAAAAACTAGAGAGGACCTACACTCCTGCAAGTAGTTAATCATGCAATGTGCCAACAATCGATGTCATCTTTCGCGATACTTTGCCAGCATTCTTAGCTTCGTTGAGAAAGTTCTTTCATGGCTTGTCATGGACGAAAGTAAACGAGGTGAACCGAACAGTTGCGCAGAACGTTGGCGACGTCTTTTTCTGTTGTCCTGACAGCACCACCTGACCCCACACAGCGGCAGCCTTCCCCCCAGCAACTCCTCCTGTGATACAGGCAGTCCCGTCACCACCGGGGGACTTTGGTAGGCTACGCCCCCTCCAAACAAACATCAAGCCCCAAAATTGAAATATGAAACACTATAAATCAAGAGTTTTTGTCCAAATTCAGGACGTCAATCCCCCCCTATTGGAGACTTTCTGGCGAAGGTTCTGGATACAGATTGGAATGCTGTTTGGGCGAAGAAGCCGATGTTGTCAGTAAGCGATGCGAAGTCGATGACGTTTTCAAAACGAACCCACGAGCGCCCTCCCCCCCAATGCTTGTCCACTGCAACAAGTGAGCCAAGACCAACATCGCTCATGCGGAACCGGCTCCAGCACCGGCCTGACTTTGTTCGACGCAGCGACATCACGCGGCGAAGTAACATGAAACTTTGAAGAACTCGAAGAATTATTGAAAAAAAATTTGCAACGGATCGTCGCGAGTATGAATTGTGACGTGTCACCGAGCGACACGTCATTCCATAGCAAAGCTATATGAAAAATCGACACACGCTACGCCAGAAACATCACACGATGTATGATTTACAGAAAGAATATGGCGAACACATGCACTACAGCTCGTGTGTGTGTGTGTTGTCGGAACATACAGTAGTGGGGGGAGCAGGAACATGATCAATCCGACAACACACGCAAAGCAAAGCACCAGCACTTTCCGACATTCAATTTCAGCCAGCATCGACATTTGAGGTGAGCACCTGGCAGGCCTGGTAAAAAATACACACACATAAAGGTGTGCACACACGCACACATACATATACACACGCACACACACACAAGAGCACTAGGTAAACTTGAACATTGTACAAGTTCCATGCATCAATTGCTACATCCAGCCCAGTAACAACGTCACGAAGGATGAATCCGTCCACAAGCGCCTGCACGCTGTCCATTTTTTGCCGTGACAGTTTTTTATTTCGAATCGCTACTTCTTTTTCGCTCCTTTCAGGAAACTTCTTCTCTTCTTCGACTTGGGGCTCGAATCAGCGGCGTTCTGTTCATTTAACAAACAAAGGAGAAGTTAACTTCGCAACACAGGAAGTCTATTTTTTGATGAAAACTTTGACTTGCACCGACGAACAGGTATTTAAAATCGAACAGCTTCGCACTCAACAACAACCAGTTGTTGAACCCAAACGAAGCACCTGCACGATTTTCAATTTCAGCTAAATCTGCTACTGGGGTGTGGGGGGAAGCCGCTCGTCTTTCGTCACATCGCTTCAGTACTCGGGATACATTCAAAGCCTCAACACGCGACGCTACGAGGGCGTTAAAGAGCGTGAAGACGACAAGAAAGAATTCGCACGACGGCACTGTTGTCAAATGCAATTGTTTGTAGCGACAACTGAAAGAAGCGGTCGGGAAAAGTGTTAACAGCGCCGTGTGTCTGTCGTTGATGTTGTCCGCTGACCTGCTGGTTCCATGTGGACAAAACTGGCCACACGGACCTCAACACCAAACTTGAGCCATTTGTAAAAGCGCGGAGGCTTTATCAACGTTTCTTTCTACACGTGGTTGAATACATTGCAGTTAAGTTCGCAAGGCAGACGCTCTGTTCTGCACTAAGCTCGGGATGAATTTTATATGGCAATAAAAAAGCTGAAAAACCTGCACAAATTCTTACCTGCGAAAGCTTTGCCGGGGACTTGACGTCACTTCCGACTGATGACGTGTCGCTGTGTCTGAGCCGCTGCAACCATGTGTTCATTTCCGTCTTGAAGTGAGAAATAAGATAAAATAGGAGCAAAATATTTCCACGTTGCATAAAAAATGGGAAGGATTAAGCAACGGGCTCAATAATTAGACTGTTTGCAAAGTGGTTTTGGCGACGGATACTTTCACATACTTTTCGATACCGGTGTTACATGAACAGCTGTGAGAATATATAACTAAAAATTGCAAAACACTATTTGTTTTCTTGCATCATCGAAGAAAACTTATGATTCCAGTTTTAGTCACAACTGTGCTAGCTAGTTTTTTTCTCATTTACAAGGATGAGACCAATTAGATCAGGATGGGACCTATTCACTATCACGGCCGCATGAACCGTTAAACAACGCTGGCGGGCCGAAAAATTTCATCAATTTTATCTTAAACTTCAACCTTTCTTTCCCAAACGAAAACAAGGAGAGCAACTATTTCTAGGAGCTTCTCTTGGCTGACTGTCTAAGTACCTGCTTACCATGGAATTTCGTTTTGACGCGATAGTGTTCTAACTTGGGTAACGAAACTTCTGAAAATTCATATCACTGGCCCGCATTTGTGCCGCGGGCCCAGACCCTCCACCCCTGAATTAGATGCACTACCGTCCAGTTTACGGGCCACGTCGGGAGCTAGACATATGGCTAGAGTGAAATAACCGAGACGCGATTTTGCACTATAGGCATTATTGCATCAATAAACGCTTTTGTGACGTGTCACAGTTTTCGCAATGTCCACGGCAAAATATTACTTCTCTCAAAGCATCCATGTGCTTTGGATGACGTAGGCCACATGATGTTTTGCTGTGAACGAACAATCATCCAAGCATCAAGTTGCCATTTTCCCCCTCCCCCCCCATATTGCGCTTATTTCAGCTCGCACAGAACTGGAATGCAGGTACCCCACACTCATCGTGGGCCAGCCTAGGCCAGCCTGTCCTACGCATGTGTCCACAGTCGCCCTGCAGCAACGGTGCTGGTTTGTCAAGATTGAAAATTTAGCCTTGGGCAGGACTTCTAGCTGGTGAAGCCTGGGACCTGGCAAGCTTTCACATTATCTGCGCGAATCATAAACAGTTGCGGCCAGAATTCATGTTTCTTGCAACGTAGCAATTCTGTCAAGTTCTTCAACTTTAAATTTGCCACCCCGCAAAATTAGTTGAAAATATGCGGGAAAATGACACAAAAAAGGTTGCGGCAGAATTCAGTGCAGTGCAAAGTGAAGCAACTGAACATTTTATGTCAAAGAAAAAAAAAACAATAATTCCCGGCTGGGTGTTCGGACAATTCGGACGCATCTCAGTGAAACTTAACATGCAAAACAATTAAACAAAGTTGTATGTGTGTGATTAAAACTTTGCTCAGGAACAAAACGCAGTTTTCATTCGTTCGCTTTCAACAGATGCCGACTTCCATCAGTGCTTGAAATTTCTTTCACTTGTAACAAATAAGCGGCAAGTCACGTGACCTCGCGTGTTTTAAACAACATGAAAAGGTGAAATGAATTTGAAACACGCATTTCTGCGCAAAGAAGCAAAAAATAAGGGAGTATTTACCTCATCTTTGGCCTGAAGCAGATACTCCATCCCAGTATCGAGCTTCACTCGGAACACATTTCTTCGCTTTTTATAATCGATCGCCACTTCGCACCTGAGTCCGACATCGAATCATGTAAATACTCGGGTTGTGCAACAACAACATTAATTTGGATCGCTGCTTTGCACACAACGACAACACGAAACACACCACATACAACACACAACGGTTGGAAAACAACACGCAGAGCAGAAAACAATCGAAAAACGCTTTCCAGACCTTGTCTACATGAAGATTTGCCGATTGGGCTTCTGCTTTGCTATGGCAGGCATCGACAACATGATTCTTGTATCACAGTGGCCCCCAACCTTTTTGTAACCGCGTACCGGTCAACACTTGATAATTTTACCGCGCCCCGGGAGCACTCTATGATGGTTGTTATTTTTCAACAACTGAAATGAAGTATCACTCTCACTCTATGCACGCATCAGTGCTTCCATGGAAGAATCGACCAATCACATGCCCAGAAAGCGAGTGGCGTCACCACCAGTATAGAATTTGTAATTTCGGGGTCCGGGGGTTGGTGCCCGTTGGTTTACCACAGAAATCTTGTATAAAACTTCTTGTAGCTCCCGTGCGGTCAAAGTATCATCATCATCGCGATATTTTCTTAACTCGGAAGTAAGACCATCCTGCACAGTGCAGTGTTTTCAGCAAAATTTGACCCAAACACAATTACTCGCTACCTGGCTCCCAACCACCCACCCAGAGCACAGGTCTGACACAAGCGACTAAAGACCATGGGCGATGGAAGGAGAGGTCAGGGGGTCCAAGGCTCCCCCTGGATTTTAAAATTTACATTTTCTTACTAAATTTTTGGAAAAAGCAAAAAACGGTTGTTTTCTTAGTTTCGAGTGAGTGAAATGAGATTTCACCACTTTTAGGCCCCCCTGGACAAATCTTTTAGACCATCCCTGGAAGAAATGCTTCCGACGCCCATGTTAAAGACAACACCCCAAGTCTGTCAGGAACCTCAGACTCACGGACTCGAGTCACAGTCACAACATCAAACACAATGACTGGCCGCATGCAGGAGTGAAGCAAGAAACGTTACATCGCTACTTCAGTGGCAGGTCTGGCAAGTCATTCAATCAGGGAAACAGCCCCGTCACTTGGTAAGTAACTCTACTTACGAAATAGTATCAATGTTGATTCCGGGCTCTCCATGATAGGAAAGTCTGTTCGAGGCTGACTTCGGGTCTTTGTAGAAGCTCAAGGTTTTGTCTTGCAAGACACAGAACACACTGTGCCATGACCTGCATGAACATGTAGTGTGTGCTTCACAGACCATGTGATCGACAGACAGGACGCGTGGAAGCATCGCATGGCGTTTGAGGAGAGTCGCAAATAAAAGCACACTTATATTTGGTATAATACGTTCAATCGGTTCTTTGTTGAATCATGGACCGAAATTTTTTTTAAATGACCGAAAAAAATTGAGTCAATTTGGTCACAATGTCTGAAAAGGTAGACTAGTGAATACTGTTGTGGCGAGTTTTAATACTAACATGGGGCTAATGACCGAAATGTCGCGGCGAAAAAAAGCAGCGTAGAATCACAGTAACGCTGCCAAGACAAGCCTGCACTGATTGAAGTACACAAACCATAACCACAAAACAATTGTAAAACTGCAACACCAATCATGCACTGCAATTTGCCCACGTTCTGGAAGATCTACAGTACCCACTCAGTTCAATGAACGAAGTAATACGTACTGCACTACCTCCTTAAAATAAAGGCATTTGTATTTCCTATCATCTCATGTGGCTAGCAAGCAGCCAAGAAAAAAACAAGCAATTGTTAGTGTGGAGTTTGGGAGTAAATACTGGGAAAGCTCAATGGAGAACAAATTTTTGATATAAGGAACAGTACCCGCCCACTGCGCGTTGCTGTGTGGTGGACAGGAAACAAAAGCATCTTTGCGAAAAACTTGAAATTCAGCATTAAGCACAAGATCCGGCCACACGGCAGAGATGAGCATTGGACTGGACAGGATCCGGACTACGACGAATTTTGTCGATTTTGGATCGGATCTGGTCTGTGAATTCCTTCATAAGTTTAGGATCACGACCGGATTCGGACTGAGTTAATGGAAAATAATTGCGTAATTTTTGTTATCAAAAAGCGGTATTTTTTAATTTTCGGTATTTATTTGGACTTGGATTTTAAATTTCTTAAACGTTTCGAACTATGGTTGGACTTGGACTGAGTTTCAAAAAATCAGGATCGCAAATAAGACAGTCCGTTCATCTCTGCCGCACGGCAGAGCTGATAGCAATGCTTTTATGCCAACTTCACAACTTGCGCAGCCTGATAGCTGGCGAGGATAGGAATAATGGTAAAGTGATCACATGCCTTGCTGTGGAACTTACAACTAAAAAGATTTCCACTTCGAACGCAGGCGTTGCACTCTGATTGGCCAGCACACAAACCGACATTAGCATAAGCTTGTTGTCATTGCGTTAAATTTTAAGTCCAAACCATTCAAATCCCAAGCCATTCGCGGGAAGACTTAGCAGCTTAGCAGAGCGTATACTTCGTTTCGGAAAAATCTTCTTCCGTTTTATTGTCCGTGAAATAGGCGCCTCTTTAAAAAGTTGAGCGACGTCTAAAAGCTTTGGGTGCAGAAACGAAATTCCCACGTCCCACTTGTGCCTCTGCAGGACTACGGGTTACCAGGGGACACAGGAAGATTGCCTCATCGCGCACGAATAACCAACGCAACTTTGACAAAGCAGTAAGAAACGCTGTTGATTAGAATTGCAACATGCACTCCGCAACTCTACGCCGTAGTTTCGAGCGATTAAATTAGGCTGCAACACCACAGCGGCAAATCACTCTGCAGCACCACAGTGGTAAATAGCAGCAGTTGTAAGTGTGCGACACAGCGCTGTTTCAATGCATTCTCGGCGAGCGCTAGCAATCGAGGCAGGAGGAGGAGAAGAGCATCAGACAACAAAGCATTAACTAAAAATCATCTGATGTATTTTTGCCAATCAGAAATTTTATTGGATTTCACGCAAAGAGGAAAGTCGTTGCTCATGCTGCTGTTGTGAGAAGGAAAGTAGGAAAATAGAAGCCGATCATGCAAATTGTACGAAGATTATCCAACTTTTGCGCCTGCCCGCAACAAGCAGATTATGTTACTTCAATTGGACTGCCGGACGCAAGCGGCGGTAGCAAATAATGAACCTGTCAGAAGCCTTTTTCGATGGACTAAACATCGTCGACTTCCGGTACAAGAATGATTGGCATGACGTCACAGGGGCTGCTTCGGTGGCGGGGCGGGGGCGGCGCAGCACGACAGGGGGGTTCGACGCAGCGTCGGGTTTGTCCGTCGTTGCTGGCTCGGAAAAGTCCGGCTTATGAGGACGGACTTCCGTCGCACGTTTGCTTTTCTTCTCCGGCGTCTTGGACTGCTTCTCGCTTTTGCCCGGCTTGGCCTGCTTAGTCTTGCTGGGGAGGGGGTCGGGGGATACTTGGGCCACAGGTGGAGGCGCACTATTTTTGACCTCTCTAAAATGTCGGAATCAACGTTTCAGACTCTACTTACGACGCATAATCGTCACAGAAGTGGCGTTTGTGCTGTCATAGACAACGATCGGTTGCGTCACAGACAGATACAGCCATCTTTAATTTGAAAGTAAACTGTTGCGAGATTCAGGGTCAATGTCGTTTGACTGACTGTTTTGCAGCCAACATCGGGGTTGGGGGTGGGGAAGCATAACAGTGGGTCGGTTGGTCTGTTACGCGGTACTTGCGTAAACATAGAACAAGCGGTTGTCCACTGTGTTGAGGTACGATTAAGATCCGGCCAAGTTTTGGTCAAAGACAAATGAATGAGCAAACAACTTATCAGAGAAACGCGAAGTCAAAACTGTAGGAATCTGTTGCTACTGTTCTTTCCAGCACCAAAATCAACTGATTTTTTTGGATGAAAACAAGAAAAGCATAAAACAACAAGTGAATTTCAACTCTAAATAGCCTGGGTCGCGTTGACCAACCTGTTCGAGGCGCGTTTGCCATCACTGTCCCGTTCCTGCTTCCGGTGCAGCTGGCTTTCGATCTTTGCCGCCTGCTCATCGGTGTCGTCGGTCGTAGAGGGGGCTGCGCTGGTGTCCGCGACCCCCTCATCGCCGCCGTTCACAACCACCTGCGGCGCAGAAACCACTTTGAACAAACAATCACCGATGACCTTTGAACTTCTCAAACCCCACGCCGTGGTTAGACAACAGGAGGGGGAACTAGAGTGGATGACGTGGGTTATATTGGGGAGGAACCATAGGGGGGCGATATGGGGTATATTGGGCGAGGTATCAGAGTGGGTAATGTGGGCTATACCGCCCAAATAAATACGATGTTTGCTGGCGCCAAAAAATTGTGGGCAGGGATTACAGCATGACAAGTTAAACAACAACAGGTTACTGATACTTATTACGGAACGAACAGTACAAGACTTCCTGGTTGTCCACAGGCATTTGTATAAAAGCAGTTTGCCAGATGTGAGCAAATCCCTGGAGTCGATCACTTACTGACCTTTTCCCAGCATACACCGGTTTCTGACTTTCAAACCTTGACAACTCTCCCGCTCGACCTCGCTCACAAATCCAACACACATCTACTGCCAAGACATGAAAAGTGCTACCGATGGCGGGGTACAAGACTCAGTCCACAATCCCACCACACAATACACTGAACCGGTCCTTTCAAACGATGCAAAGAATAATGCTTGCAGTTTGGAGAATAATGCACGCTTCAAGTGTGAGCCTGGCCAGTTGCATTCTAACATATAAGTGCATTAAAACTTAACCCAACCCTCCGAACTGCAAGAGCTACACACCGTTGGTTGTTCGACAGGCATCTCATCCACAATCGCTTGCAGCTCCTCTTCCGCTTTCTTCCTCAGCTCCGCTGCGTCCTCTTCTTCCTTCTTCAGTCGTCGTTTCTCTTCTTCCTCAAGAGCTTTCATTTTTTCTTCTTCCTTTCTCGCTCTTTCTCTCGCCTCTTCTTCTCGAATTTCCATCTGGAACAGGAAGTGCGTTGTTTCCAGAGCCGATTAGTGAAAAAACAATGCCATCCTTTGCGCCAGCCACGACAAATAATAATAATCTACTCCTCGCTAAAGCAAACCTCAACTTTGCGAGAACAAAAGTTACAACGAAACTTAAAAACGTGTTTGAGCTTCGCGACAGTATTTTATAAGAAGCAGTTATCCCCAAGATGTACCACGACCATAGTCGGATGCCTTATGTGAAGGCAAAATACCTACTTTGAAACTAACTTTAATTTAACAACTCTAACGCAATATACTTTCCCAACACAGCAGCTAGTGACGAACCTCCGTTAACTTCTCAAGCGCGGCGAACCTCTCCTCCCACGGCACGGTGCCCTTTTCAAGACGATCCAGCTGGCGCAGCAATCTCTCGGCTTCTTGAACCGACTGACCTTTGACCGGCATGTCACGCATGGCCGCCTGCTGTTGTTGCAGCCATGCGTCACAGGCGGCGGCGTCATGGGCGAACTGGTACATTTCCATCACTGCACGAGACGTTTGCGTCATTCGAACCAACCGAGCAATGACGTAAATACGCGCTTGCATTGTTCAAATGAAGCTACGTCGTGTAGTTTAAACATTAAAGCGTTTGGCGCGCAAGCATGAGGTTGAAGGTTCGATCACCGACCCAGACAGCTTTCCACAAGTTTGTTGAAGATAGGAATCCTGTTCCAACCACCTCAACAACACACGATCTTACTATTTTGATTGGTTATTTTTTGCCTTTATTTTGTTGATTTTTATTCGTTGTTTGGAATACATAAGAAAAATGTTGTAGGGCAGAAAAAAATTTGGTCGTTGTTTCAGAATAGTGCACTTATGCCAACAAACCACAGGAAGGGAGCAAAGCATGGGCCCAAGCGTTTCTACAAAATTCAACAACAGCGACGCAGGAATGACCCATGATACGAGGAAGCCCGGATGATGATTCTCACATGTGAAAGCACAAAACGCAATACAGGGAACGTGAAGTGCCTGCTACTTACGGAGAGTGAGGTAGTCCCACTTGTCCTGCCAGCGGTCGGCGATCTGTGCTCGCTTTGCGGTCAGAAGGTTCAGCTTTTCCTGGATCTCTTCGCTCGCGTAATGTCCGTCGCTGACCAGCTGTCGGCCGAGACTGCAGCAAGTTTCGAAGCCCTCGTCCCTGGCGTCGATCTCCGCTTTGACCCCCTGGTGAACGCTCATCGCCGTCTCAACGCCGGAAACGTCCCTGCGAGCAAGTCATTGTTTCGACATATAAACGCATTGTTTACCTGAAGGTGCGCGCGAAAAGCTGAAATTGTCGAACAGGTGCCTCTGGTCTGGGTCACCAGCAGCTGCCCCGGGTGGGGGGGCAACCTGGAAACTGTGGACAGAGTTGCTGGTTTGGTGAAAGTAGAAGATCGGCCGCATTGTCAGAAGAATACGTAGACTTTACAGCCATTTCAGCAGGAATTTTTACGAAAAACCGACTGTCAAATATAATTACCTGGGTGTTCAGTTACTTAAATTTTTGCTAAAATTATTGAGAAAAATAGGAAAATTTGCGTGTGAAGTTGCAGCTTCTAACCACAAAACCAGTCGTTTGAAACGCCCAACCGTAAATAAATTTAGATTTCCGCTTTCTTTTGCGTTGTTTTTTGTGCTCCGGGACACGAGGACACCTTTTCAGGGGTACCTAGCGCTAGAATGGTTGCGGACAACTCCTAAATATTACTTAGGCTTTTCCTGCGAGTCCATCTGTTTGATGGTGCTCTCCATCCACGCCAGGAGGTCTCGGGCCAGGCCGCAGAAACGGAACTTGTCCAGGGCATCCGACAGCAGGGCCGCCCTGCGCTTGATCAGAGCGAGGAGCTCGAGCCAACGGTCCAGGACCGTCTTTCCGGCCTCCTGCAGCTTGGCCAGGTCGTCACCAGCGTACGAGCACTCCAGCTTTTGCCCAGCAACGCGGAGGGCTTCGACCTGTGCAAGGAATGTTGTTCGGAACGTAAACACCACGTTGGCGAAGACGGTTCCAGCTATATATGCAGGCTGCATGTTTTTCAGTTGTGATTTATTTGTAACACTTCAGTTGAAACGAGTGGTTCTCAATCAATCTTTTTTGGTCCACGGACCAAAGAAATATCCGATGGACCAACTTGGTGTGAAATAACTACTATAATTTTCAGGAACGTTTTTATCAAGGATTTATGGAACTCTCTGTGGACCAGTAGATATTCCAGATGGACGGCTGGTGGCCAACTTGGGTCACGTTGAGAATCACTGGTTAAAATAAACGGGAGTTGGCCGTAAAGCTGGTAATCTTTGCTTGAACCTGACTCAAGATCTCATGCACGGGTACGAAAGCCAAACACACAACATCCCCTTCGTCCAGGGGTGTTTTGCGAACGACGCCCTTATCACCCGGTCTTAACCAATTATTACGTCAGACGCTCCGCTCGCAGGGAGGGCTTGGTGACGTAAGCGCCGCCTCTACGAACCACACCCTCCAAACGCACCTGCAAACCCATTGTTTTTGCATCCTGAGCGAAGATGTCGTGCTTTCGCTGGAAATCCTCCGCTGAGCTGTAGTCCACCCCTAGCTCATCGGGGATCTGGTTCTTCTTGACCTGGATGCGGGCGCACATCTCTGCCACGTCATAGTAGAACTTGTGCAGGTCATAAGAGGCGGCGAGCAGCTGTGAAAACACGTCACAGACAGGTCTGTGAATGATTCTGTTGTTTGTTGATGCTGCGCTCCCGTCTCCAGGACCGCGCCTTGATTTGCAAACTGTTGTGCTACAAACTGCGAGTCAGTCTGGTGATTACCACCGCAGTACGCTTTGCACATCACAAGCAAATACATCGGTTCAAATGTGTGACAGCAACACACAGGGTCGCAACCAGCTGATATTTTCTGAGGGGCAAAATGAAAGTCACTTTATGTTGCACTATTTCAGGGGGGGGCACAATGGTAGTACCTTCGACGTTGTACGTAATAACTAAACATGATTTTGAAAATTTCGGGGGGGGGAAATTGCCCAGTTGCCCACCCCCCTGATTGCGGGCCTGCCAACACATGACCCCCTGGTTGCGGGCCTGCCAACACATGATCAGAAGGGCACTGCCAACTATTTGCGGATGGGTGGTGGACAGAAGAAAAATGATCACAACTTTAAGAACAGGTTTCATTTCTAACCTGGACCCTGGTCTCGATAAGCTCCAGCAAGTCCTCCCACGCCTCGTTGACGTTATCCTTCCACTGAGTTATCTCGGCGGCGTCACTGTGGCCATCGTTGACCAACTGGTCGGCCAGCTTGTTGGCGTCAGAGACCCGGTCCTGGCCCGTCTTTATCGTCCCTCTTTTGAAGTCGTTGAAGTGTTCTTGTAAGATCTTAAAAAGCACTCAGCCGATCAATCATCGCACACAACGTCATTATGACGTAAAGAAAGGATGATAAAAAACACCTTCAGCCACAGGCATTTAACGTCACCGGTCTTTATGTTGAAATAGAAACCAATGATGATCGACATTATATTTTCCTGCTTGGACAACACAGGTCCACTGTGACGTCATAATACAACCACAAGCTCACTGTGACGTGCTCGAAGTCTTGTCCTTGCTCCTGCGATGACGCGACGACCTCACGCTCTGCGATCCATTGTTCCAGGTCGTCAATCTCGCGCGACAGGCGGAACAGGTCGCAGCGTTCACGAAGCTTCAACCTCCGATCTTCGGCGAGGTCTTTCAGACCGGCGTAGGTGTCGTCCACATGCTGCTGGGTTGACGCGAGCTTTTCGCTGAGAAAAAACGATTATGTAACTCTTTAACTGGCGAAGAACGGTTGAAGCAGTCATCCAGTAGCGCGATGCTTTGGTTTCACTCACGCCTCATCAATATTTTTGCTCATTTTGTCGTTATCATCAACTTTTACACTAACACTTTTTCACAAGCTTAAAATACGCTGATACCTCTGAGGATGGTCTTCATCAATCATAGCCCTGCTGGTCTGGGAAAGCTGCTGGACCGTGTCGGCGAAGTCGTCAATGCTTTGTTCCTGGCCCTGATGCTTCTTCAGCATCTTGTTGGCGCTGGGGCCGTCCTGCGAGAGTTCATCAAACATCCTAACTGAACGAACTTTATTAACAGCAGTGCCTTACAAATGGGAATTTTTAAACAATATTATTGTATTCAAGAGCGCCATCCTCACGCCAACAATAAACTTGTTGTGTTCAGTTTCAAGGGCCCGCCGAGAACCTTTAGACCAGTGGCTTTCAACCTTTCTTGTACCGCGACCCATCATAGCAAGTATTAGCAACCCACCATAACCCAACGACGCACATCTAAAACTCGTACAAAGAATATCTGCTCGCGACCATCCAAAAATGCTTCACGACCCCTCCAAGGGCCGCAACCCCCAGGTTTATAACCACTGCTTCAGGAAGCAAGCCGTGCTTGAATCGAAACCACGTAAAACCAGGCAAGTAAGTCAGGAGCTCAAAACGTTGGAACGGAGTTTGCGTCACTTGACAAACCGCATGAACAATTGGTGGCTGAACTGCTTCGTTCAGTCAATGACGACAACAAATATCATTGTGACGTCAAATGATTGTTACTATACTGCCATTCACAATGCGGCGGGCAACGACAGGTAGGCTTAGCGACCAACTTGCAACAAAAGTTTAAATGACAACGGCGCAGAACAAACGACAAGGTAAGCGCCGAACACTGTTCTTAGTGGACACGAGATTACAGGATATAAATAGTCACTGTGAATGACTTGGGTGCATTGCTGAAGTTATTGTGCCTTCACTGCATCTGAAACTCGCTTTATATGACATTACAATCGCATTTCCGCCATAAAGCCATCGCGCTCTTCGTAATCGACACCGAAAGAAGCCGAAAGTGTTCAGCTTTCTCCTCAGTCCATAAAGATGTTGCGCCTACTTTGGCCTTCTCATCCGACATCAAGTAGAGCTCTTGCTCTTCCATCCAAGCAATGGCTTCGTTCGCATCGAAATAATATTGTTCCGCTTTTTCTGCATTCTTCAGTCGATCTCTTCGCGCGTCAGCCTCCTCACCAAGCCTGCGAATCAGCAACACTTGGTTTCAAGAACTGGCGAAGCCGAAGCTGCAAGCACGCCTTCAGGGTCCGTTATCAACAGACAGCAGCTTCTAACAACTGGTTAAGGTCAGTGACACCAACGCAACGCAGCGCTTCATTCACAACTTGCGATGCACAGTTTCTACAAAGCCTCGTACTTTTTCCACTTGTCTTGTAGTTCATCGCACCGGGCGTAGATCCTGTCAGCGCATGGACAAGCACCATCGTCAGCGATCGACTTGCCTTTGGCTTCGACCGCTTCAATGACCGGTTCATGGCCTTTTATTTCCGTTTGCAGACCCTTCAACGAAATCGAGACATGTCGACAGAAACTAATGTATTTGTTTACTTATTTATGGTCTTCCACATCAACACGCAACGACGGAAGAACACAGTGATGAATGTGGCGGTGACACGGTTGCATAGTCTTGCGGTGAGGCGTAAGTAGATCATATTTGAGACGTTAAGTGGGTCAGCGGGGTGTTGCGGAGGGCCAGGGGCCATTTGGGCAGCAGTCCTCTCCAAGGCAAAGCTACTTGTTATTTAAAGGGATCACTTGGAGAATAAGTAACAGTTTGTTGCTCCGAGTATAAGGATTTATATGCGTAATGCGTTTATGCGATAAATGGAGTTGCGATATCAATCTAGAGTAATGCATGCAAATTTAAGCGGCCGGAAGAATTGTCTTAACTTTGCCACAAAAATGTTTGCAGATCTCACGTATATTGTAAATATTTAATTGCGGCATGAGATGATGTTGTTGCAACTTCTCCGGTGGCGTTGTGTTAAATGTGTGATTCACCACGAACGGGATGTGCGTGAAGAAAAACACTATATATATGTGGCGCGAACAAGCAATAATAGAGTGATCTCGTCGGGTGATCCCTATTGTTGCTTGCTGCCACAGTGTGAAGCTTTGCGCTCATGCCGGTCAGAATTTCTGATCGCAACAGTATCAACGTACTATTAAACTTCATGTGTCTTACGATTTTCATTGCTTGCATATTGCTCACTTGAAAATGAAAGCCAGTAAGGAGTTTGTGTTGAATGCATTTGTAGTGCAAAGCTTCTAACCACAGTACATGAAAACCACAGATGGAGCAAAGCTGTTTCAAGATAGGTTTGGAAAACTTTAAAAATTGCACTTACTGATTCAGGAGAAATCAGCTATGTCATACAACTAGACATTACTAAAACAAGTTCCTTAGATTGCTAGACAGTAGCTGTTCTGCATGCAAATATTTACAGCCCAAATGCATTTAACACAAACTTCTTACTGGCTTTCATTTTCAAGTGAGCAATATGTATGCAATGAAAATTTAGTTAGTCTGAGTGCTTCTGTGATGATTTTTGCCCTTTTATATTTAGATTCCTCGTGTTTATATCTGCTTAAGCTTGTGCATATAGCTATGTCTAATAAAACAGCCTCACTGAAAGTTGCACATGACTTTTTAAAGTTTGTAGATGCATCACCATCTCCATACCATGCTGTTGCTGAGTGCCGCTCTCGTCTTATAAAAGCTGGTTTTATGGAAATAAGTGAACGTGATCACTGGACTGTGAAACCTATGACAAAATGTTTCCTAACTCGAAACCAGTCAACTATTATTGCATTTGCAACAGGTGGCTGTTATAAACCTGGTAATGGATATACTATTCTTGGGGCCCATACTGATAGCCCATGTTTACGTGTGAAAGTGAAAAGTGCAAGAAACAAGCAAGGTTTTGTTCAGGTGGGTACAGAGTGTTATGGAGGGGGAAACTGGCTTAGTTGGTTTGATCGAGACCTTATGGTTGCTGGAAGAATTCTTGTTGCTGGCAATGGAAAAATCTGTTCTCAACTTGTCCGTGTTGATAGGCCAGTGATGAGAGTTCCTCATTTGGCTATTCATCTTCAAAGAGAAATGAATGATAAATTTTCAACAAACAAAGAAAATCACTTGGTGCCGATTTTGGCAACTGAAGCTGAACTGCAGCTTAACAACATGTCTTCAGGTGATGATGGTCAAGATAAGTCACAATGCGCTTCAAAACACTCTGGTGTTTTCATGCAAATGCTTGCTAATGAGGCAGGAATATCACCAAACAAAATTGTTGATCTTGATTTGTTTCTGGCTGATCACCAACCATCTGCAATTGGGGGTGTTCTGGATGAATTTATTTTTGCCCCAAGATTGGATAATCTGTTGAGCAGCTACTCAAGTCTTCAAGGCTTAATTGAGTCATGTGATGCTGGTTTGGAATCTGAAACAAATGTTCGGATGATAACATTGTTTGATAATGAAGAGGTGGGCTCTAGTAGTGCTCAAGGTGCTGGCTCATCTATTACTGAATATGTCATGCGCCGACTCTCTGCAGATAGCAGCAACCCCACTGCATTTGAAGAAAGCATTCCAAAGTCAATGTTAATCAGTGCTGATATGGCACATGCGATTCATCCCAACTATGCAGACAAGCATGAAGAAAATTTGAGACCAACACTGCATGGTGGGCCAGTGATAAAAATTAACAACAATCAAAGATATGCCACTACAGCTATCACTGCTACTGTTGTTAGGCAAGCTGCAAAATATGCTGATGTCCCTGTACAGGATGTAATGGTTCGCAATGATTCACCTTGTGGCTCTACTATTGGACCTATTTTGGCTACACGATTAGGTATGCGTGTAGCTGATGTAGGAGCAGCACAATTGAGCATGCATTCATGCAGAGAGGTGTGTGGAGTATATGCTCCAGAGCAGTGCACCAAGCTATACAAGGCATTCTTTGAAAAGTTTGCTGATATTGATGCTATGCTGCAAGTTGAATAGGCCATGATTGTTTTGCTCAATCGTTTGGATTTTCAGAATTTTCAATATCTTTTAGAAATGAACATTTTACTCATTGCAATTTGAACAAAACTTGTCTTTCCAATTAAGGATTAAATTCATAATATTGATCCGTTTTTGACTCTGAAATGTAAGTATACTGGTCAACTTCAAAATATCATTAGCATAAAAGTTGAAACCTGTTACTATGAGAAGAACTAGCTGTTTGAAAGTGTTTCTTAAAGACATGTAAAGATCATGCTATTGCTCTTAATAATGGAAGAAAATGTGGGAAGTGCAGACACCACTGTAATTTTGCAAGTGAAACTGATTAGATATTCCAATTTGCTTTTATTTTCTAATGTGTGGTGTGTATATTTATCGATTTTTTATGTTGTTTCACAGAATCAACCACCTTGCAGAGTTTATTGTGACCAACCCCAAATGCTTTGAAGGGTCTTGATTATGGGCTATGTTAGAATAATTGCATGTGAATTTGATTAAGTTTTGCATGTGCATAAAGTTCTTTCCATGGACACATAAATTTTGAGATACTGTGCTTTCTTCGCATCTGTTTTTGAAACCATGTTTTGATGGGCATTGACCAGTGTTATTGCTTTTCAGATTTTCAGCAAAGGCTTTGTGCTGCTCGTATGTTGGATATTAATTTCATTTGTTTGAAATGCCATGTGTAAGTTAATTTCTTCATAGGCTATGGCATGTTTACAATGCACGGCATACATATTTTTNAAAGGCTATGGCATGTTTACAATGCACAGAATACATATTTTTTAAAAGCTTTTTTGCTGTCAGACTTTGCTTTCATTGCAGTGATGATCAATGTGATAGGACCGTACATTTGCAAAAGCATCTGTGAGTGTTTTTGGAGAATAGACATCTTATTGAAGTGTTTAGCATGTTACATTTAGTAGAATGAAGTTCTTTGCTGCTTGATTACGTGACCGCATAGAGCAATTGCTTGAAAAAATGGCATTGGATTAGGTGTATCATTGGATTATGTCAGTGTATACACGATGTTACTTGTCAAAAATCCATGTTACGCAGTTATTATGCAGACTGGTACATGTCATCTTACATATTTTTAGGCTATGGCAAACTTGATAATATTACTGTTCTATACTTAGGCACTTCAGATTAGGAGAAAAAGTCTTTATATTTGTCAGCTTTTCTTGGCTATCACTAGGCTGAACTATGGCAATTAATATCTTTTCTATAATGGCATTGAAGATAGTCATTTACTGCTTACCAGGCATTTTTGATAAACTGCCCCAACAAACACTATAGCAAACATTGTTATTTGAGTTGTTTGAGTTTTGTGTGATTCTTTTTCTGCATTTGCAATGTTGCCACACCTGTTTCAAAGTTTGCAGGACATGGTAGATCTGTCTAGAAACTAGATGTACTTTTATAATTAATATTGTTATTGCCTATAAACCGGATGTCTGCAAGTGGAACTCTTGAGGGAACAGTGTACAAATGGACAAATTATTGGGGAGGTAAGAAGCCTTGTACTAAAATATGCTGTTTGCTGCATGTGAACATTAACAGCAAAAACATGCTTCATTTTCTTCAAAGTCTGTTTCAATACTGAACTTAATTGCCTATATTTAATGTATGCATTTTTAATAGGTTGGCAACCGCGTTGGCTTGTTCTTCAAAATGGAATCTTGTCATATTACAACAGTCCTGATGAAGTTGGTAAAGGTTGTCGAGCATCAATGAAAATAGCAGCCAGTGATATCATTGGTAAAGTGTGTTTTTGACAACAGACGGTTCAGAGAATTCAAAGACAGTATATAAATGCACAATAATGTGGTAAAATGCACTAGTATTTTTTCCACTTCTAAATTCAGGAATGTAATTCATATTTTACTCATCTGCTTTTATTTCAAAGCTCTGCCTGGTTTGCTGACAAAGTGTAGGGACTCAGGTATGATGAAGAAAACCTGTCAATATTAGTACTTGCAAATGGTTCAACATTGTTTTTGTGTACAAAGAAGGCTTGGAATAATTTAATAGATTACCCAACAGATAATGTAAACTTGTTTGCAGTTGCATCAAAACAGTTGAAATGTTATGCCAATTCTAACAACTGGGTCTTAGACTATTAAGCAACATGTGTATCTTAACTTTGTCTTTGCAATAAGAGACTGGTTTGGTTTTTACATGTGATTATTTTTGTTGCATGAAACTTTTTTTGAATAAAGGTTTCGACAGGACGTTAAATCTTGACAAAAATATTATAGTTATTTGACTAGTGCGAACGGATTCTTCAGACAAAGTTTGTCTGACTGATAGTCCACTTCATTTTTTTCCTTTTGCGATGATGGCAATTGCTGCAATGTTACAAAACACTAACATCAATAAAGCTGGACCTATGCCTTGTTTCCATTGCACATCAGTTAGCGTGATAGGTTCATTTAACCAACAGAAGTGCATGTTGTGAAGCTGTGAGTTGGACTAGTTCTTAAAGAAATGTTTTGTGGCTTCAAAAAATTTTTTCAGACGGTGTACTTACAGCTTATCCCAACGATAACTCTCGGTTGGATATTGTTGTCAACAATGAACAGCGATGGTATCTCAAGACCAACAACGCTGCGGAAAGACAAGCTTGGCTAATTGCTCTTGGCACCAGCAAAGCTAACGGCGCTGATGCTGTGTCCCTCAAAAAACAAGGTGTGGCATTTGTATGCTCCGTCTAATGCAGCAAGTGACACACATGCGTTTTTGTTCGGACCTCACGAATAGCTCAAAAGCTTGGACATTATAACTTATTATTTCGGAAATACCACTGTTCAGTTTCGCACGTTTTGCAAGAGAGTTGAGCCGCTGTATTCCGTGTTCTTCCAACAGCACAGGCGGTATGTTCTTGTAATGGAGAATTGAGGTGAAATGGTACGGTTTATTGGCAACTGTACGTTCTTCACTTGCCGGTTAGGCTTATCTTCAAATATATATTTGTTTATGACATATTTTAAGCTTTGCTGAGTGTAAAAACTAAGTACTTCGCAATATTAAGCGTTCGATTAAGATGATACCATCATCCCAAGGTTCTTTTTGACTAGAAGTAGTTGTTTATCCAGGAAACAGCTTGTGGACATTCAAGACAGTAGAATTTAAGCATTCGGTATTTTTAACTGCCGCGTTTGGTTCCGGTATTGTTTCTGAGCCCGATTTTCGATGTATCTTTCCCTGCACAACTCGAGTAGTGTTTCGGCAAAAATTCAGCTGGCACATACGTATGCGTTTTTTGTAAATTTTTTACGCGTCATTCTGTGCAACCGCGCTGCAATTACTGTGTAATCGGTTTGTGCGTACGTTCGTTGGTGATCTACCAGTTGCTGCTCTTTGTCAGTTATGATAAAGTAGCTCCGGCATAACCGATGTTCTTTGTGAAAACCGTAGTAAATGAAAGTTTGCTGCTTAGCCCAAAATCTAGGAAGGTTCTGATTAGTTTATTAAAGCCAAAATACGATGACTTGTAAGCCTGTTTCATTACATGTCTGTGGAAACCACCGACAAAGTGTGATTTCATGAAACCCTACCTGTGTCAACTATTTCTCGTTTAGTTTGGTTATTGTATCGCCTTTTCTCAATGGCGAGTTTTAATATAGCATTGCTGCACATTGGTCGTAACTTCATGTTGAGAGTTGTGTCGAAGGGGTGTGTTGTAATGCAAGCGTTACTTTTTATAAGGCTATAAGCAGGCAATCATTCGCTTTTTTGCAGTTGCAGAACGTATAGGGAACGACCGTTTCTTGAGAGCTCAAACGCTGTACAACGACTGGGCTGAAAAGCTGTCAAAAAATCACTTTTTTGTGGGTAAAAATACTATTTTCGTTTGCAGAGTCTTTGGAGGCGCACAGCGAGCTGCGCTCATGCATGAGCGAAGTTCGACTGTTTTGCGACTTGCTCGTGCAGCAGGTAGTCAACGTGAAGCAAGAAACACAAAGCGATCAGCCTGACATGCAAGTACGTGTCATTCGTGCAGCGGCTTTAATTGCTAATGCTTAACCACTACGTTTTTGATTCGTACACGCACACTGCACGTGCTGTACTGACGAGTGAAAAAATCGTACGTCGATGTTTGGGATCCGGCTTGAATTGTCCTGCTCTGGTGCAGCGCTTGAAACGTCTGTCTCTAACAATTTATACGATTTCTTATCAATAATTAGGGTACCTGTAAGTCGTGAAGACATTTACTTGCAGGTTTGCTTTCAAACATGATGTACTCTTTTTAGCCACAGGTCCGGCTAATGTTTTAAACACAAAAATGTTTCTGTTCAAACGCTAATAATAAATTCTGGGCTGAGCTTTGGACACAGTTTGCGTATTTTTTCTGCGAATAGATTTCACAACATCGCTCAGTTACACAGAATGTCAACCTTGCATTGCATTTCAGGTTACCTGCACGTTACTGGCTGCTTTGTTAAATGACCCCTTGGAAATATAGTGATAAGTGTATTGATTCTATACGGCGTAAAAATGCAAGCGTTGTAACAACATTTTATACTGCTCCTGTTGTTCGTTTGCGATTCAAAAAGTGCTTTTGAAGTAGGGGATGGGTTCATCAAAAGTCTTGTACAAAAACTTGAAACAGCTTGCTGCGAATGCTCGCTTACACGTGGTAGCAGTTTCTCAGCGGCTCTCTCCGAATTTGAATCCTATTTTTTTGCAAGGTGAATCCTCTGTAGGGCAATTATCAACCAATCATCATTGATAAAGCAAACATTAAAATTAATAATAAATCAGCGTTTGTCGATTAGGTCCAACAAATTACTGAGGTACACCAGAGCTACGTATAGAAACCGGTTGCTTTTTGGTGCAGTTGAGAATTTTTCACACTTTTCATTTGACCTGTTGTTGGTTTTGAGTTGTGTGCTGTCATTTGAAGCCAGTGGATAAGCGTGGGCAAGCTGCTCGCGCACAATTGTTTTCATCGTGAACTACAGTATGTGCAGGAAATCTTGGCCCCACCCTGTATCACAATTACCATTATCGTTGCTGTTGGCCATCTTGGCCTTTTTCATGAAGGAAAACAAAGGGCACGCAGCTCAAAACAACAATCATTAGATGTTCTGATGACCTCAGTCTTATTTTCGTACTGAGGGATCTGTTTCGATCACAGATTTTCCAGAAAGGTCGCCTAGTTCCTGCATGCGAAAGCTTTTTCTTTGCTTACTTACCGCACTGTTGCTACGGTTTCACAAGCGTTCGTCAACTAAAGTTATATAAAAGCAGTTGGAACATATCTTTTTCCATAATGGGTAGTGGGTACTGCTTTCGTTGTACCTGTGCATGAAAGACCGTGTTAGGTCGCCTGCGTGTCTTGTTTTCTCAGTGTGTTTGTGTGCAGTGAGTCACAACATTGTGTGCTAAAGAACAACACCTAGAAACCTTTTCAAACACACTGGTGAGTTTCCGACGACCAGATTTATTTGTTTGAAAACATGTTCCTTCGACTCTGGAAATCCGTGGAACGGGCAATTTTTGTCTTATCCCCAGAAACTGTCTGACTCATCAGCTCTGCTCTCGACAACCTGTGACACCTTCCTTGCCACCCTTGGTCGGTGTCTGAGCATCTCCGAAACCCTGTTTGACATTCCTCCTGCGACTGGTAAGTTGCTGTTGCGATCGCATTCGAGTGCTGAACACTTGCCGAAGACCAATCACAGAACAAAACACAAGAAGGTAAAACATGTTGCTGTCTGTCAGGAAATTTTTAACGCATAAAACCAGTTGTAAATCGGATCCTAAATGACGTGTACATATTTAGTGTTGGATTTACGTTAATAGTTTTTATTCTCTTTACTTAAATGGAAAAGTATATAGATGTTTCTGGAGTCGGCAACCGCTCCTGAAGCAATTTTTGTAGCAAATCAGTCAACATTTCTAATGAATGCTTAGCCTCGCTGTTTCTGGAAGAAAAATTCTTTGTCTGTATTATTATATTTTTGGGTTGTTATTTTCATAATATTCTTCCCGCGTTGCAAAGTCCCTAGAATGTAATCCAGTCCAATTTTGAACGTTTTTAAAGTTTGCCTCTTGCGTTTGACTCTTCTTTAAATGAAGACATGGGGTTAATTTTTTCCCGGAGTGAAATCCAACTTCCGTGAAGGAAGAAAACAAGTCCAAACCTATGCTTGCATGTTGTTCATCGGGTCGTTTTGCTTATTAAGTGGGAATCGGAAGGTAACATTAAATAGTGATCAACAGCATTCATTGGTTTTCTTTCCTAAAGTGCTTCAGGTGATCGCGTTTCGCTCGCACCTCCTCTTGGAATTATTTATGAATGAAACGTTGAGTGACATGCGATTATGTTTCGCAGCGACAAGTTTATAATGAGTTATTGACACTGCCGACATCGTAACACAGGGAAATTTGCTTTCAAAAACTTGCCTCTCAAAACAAACGCTAATCATCACTCGGTGGCGATAAACCGTTGTCGTAAGATTTTGTGCTGGTTTGGTGTGCTCGGTGTTCCGGCCACTATCTCCAAAAGCTAACTAACGACTGTTACATTTCGAGCAGCGCCCCTCTCGAAGTTCCGCGCCTAGCACGCCAACTGCGACACAGGCAGCTTCGGACCAGTCGCTTCATGACTTCTTACCGTCCTCAGCCCATTCCCAGACTGCTGCTGTTTCGCATTCGGAAACGTCGTCACAGAACAGTGCAAGTTGGTCAGATTCGTCGTCGGCAAAACCTGTCGAACCACCAGTTGCCGTCAGCGAGACGGAAACCGATGGGAAAATGCTGAGCGGCCCCGGGTCCACCCCGCTTTCCCCCTCCCATCAAACAAGCGCAGAGGATCAGTACCCGGATGGGGACGAAGAACATTTCTTAACCTTCTTTAGTGCAATGCTGCACAGGTACGAAACCGATCAAGATCGCTGCACGTGGGGGCCACCGTTTGGATTTCAGCGTGTTTCGTAGATTTCCTTCTGCGGGAAAATAGTTTCGTTTGACGCAAGTTGCAAACCTTGCACCGCTGCATCAAAACATTTAAGTTCATTCGATCAGCATTGTTTTGTGCTTCGCTGATTGCTGCAATTGAAAATTTGCAGACACCTATGATGTAAATGCTTGCTGCACCCTTGCTTTGCAAATAGCAAGAAACGATCACCACTGTAGCGACCTGATATTTTGCGGCCGTGTGGCAGTGGGTTTTTTTTTCATTCGTCTTACACGAAATAACAAGTTGATATTCAGATGTGTTATCAGCTGACAATGTTTGAACATATAAAACTTGTTTGAAAGCGATCACCTCCCACTTCCTGAAAATCTAGAAACCTCTTAGCGGTTTGCTGTCAGGACGCAATCCTGTTCTGGACACAGTCCATTGGACCAGCTGGAAATTTATGAGGCCCCAATGATGGATCTGGGGCTCTCCCCAAACCCTAAATATATGCTGGGTTTGATTTTCTAATTGAATGCGCTTGTTGGCTTGAACTATTAGTAAGTTGCTTTCTGTTCGAACGCAAGAGGCCTCTTTTCTCCGTTTTGTAAGCTTTAGTAACCTTTGCTCTTTCCTCGTACACTCCAAGCTCATAGAAAACAACAGCTTCTTCCTTTCAGCTTCTCCGACATTGTTCTGGAAGAGGATGGTGGAGTGCCTGCGATTTCATTTCTCTCGGCATGCGAGGGAATTATACCTTTCCTTGATACAATCGGTTCGACTGCTTTTGCTCCGGTTAAAATGGACTTCATGGGAAACATCACGGTGAGGGCTTTGCCTTAGATAGCTGTCAATCAATTGCGTGTAATCCATGCAAATGTTTAATTATATTTTAGTTGGCTTGAAAAAATGACGAGCCGCAGATACGAAGGTTGGATCGCAAATAAATATTCTGGCGTTTCTTGCCGAAGGTAGGGTTTTGTCAGTGAAGAAGGCTGTGACGGTACAACTATTGTGATTTCCCCGACGCAGCTATGCGTTACTGAAGTTTACAAGAAACGTTTTTATCATGTCGTTTAAGTTTGCGTCAGTTTTGACTTAGAAAGTAAATTTGAAACTCGGTTGATGATTTTACGCCGGAATGACATCGGCTAGCTGCTTGTGTAATCCTGCCGGCTCACACTTTCAAATGAAACCGGCAATTTTATGGAGACTCTTCATGAGTTTCAAGATTTACTAGCTAGGCGTTGGTAGTGACAGCAAATGGAAACTCGAATTCTTCGTTGGGTCCTGACAAGTCTAGACCGAAGGAAGTCTTTTAGACTGGTTGTTATTCTATTTCTATCACGCACGTTTTAAGATCATAGGCAGTGTAAGCCAAGAAGCCGAAGACGTTTGTTAGGTGCTTACCGGAGCGCCAACATGCAAATTGCCGCACTTTCCCATGAACGCAGTGTTTTGTCATGATTGTACGCGATATCTCAGACGAAGTTTCGAATTGCTGAGCATGTAATGCGACCTGCGGTTGTGCCTTGCACGCAGATCACATCTAGCCGTGATAAGCTTGTCGCCTGTGCGCGGTGTCAACGCATAATATAATGTTTGTTAGTTGATTCGTTGAAAAATGTGACGACAGATGAAATGAAAGGGCTCACAGAGCTCTGCCTGAAATGCTTGTGAAAGTCGCACAAGTTTTGATGTGTAAACAGTGATTGATGCTGGTAGCTGTAGCTTCACTGCAGCGAAATTGCTTTTGATATCTATCATTCTGCTGGCAAGTTTTGAAACGCTTTCGAAACAAACTTCACTTTTTCTCCTTTTTGCTGTTTTGCTTTTTCCGATGGATTCCGTGAAAGGCATTTAGCTCGTCCGCAACAACTCGTATTTTTCATGTCCTACCACGTCAAGCATCACACTGACTATTGCGTTCTCTTTGATGGATGCACCGCTCAGGCGGAAATCGCTTGTTGAAGGGGACTGAGTGCTGAAATGGCAGTTGCGGTGTTGACTGGCGTTTGCCGAAAGCACTTTGCACGTCCAGTTTTCAATATTCTGAACTGCGGATACTTCGTCTCTTGCATTGATGTAAAAATGTAAACCTCGATCTGAAGCAAATTGTTTTGCATACTGTGCAGAAGCTGCGAACCAAACACTCGTCCGATCCTTCCCGCTACAAAAACCTGCAAGACATCCTGCATCAGGAGATCAGCACCTCAACGACCAAAGTCCGAAACTCAGCCACCGACGCGCTGTTGTGGCTGAAACGTGGCCTTCGGTTCATTCAAAAGTTTCTCATCAATTTCAAGAACGGCGAGACCAACCTAACCGTCGCTTTAAGTACCGAATGAAACATTTTTGGCCGTTCACTCGTATGCAAAGAAACGGACTTCGCTTTCGACATTGCGTAACTTAGATAATTTGGCTCTTTACAAGATTTGTAGCACTGTGGAAGTGTAGCCTTTTACATGGGTACATGCGCTTAGTAGTTGTCGTCAATTAGTACCTGTCGTTCCTACGTGTTCCATGAATGCCTGTTTGTTGTTTGCGTAAACTTGTTAGTTTTAATGCAGAGACGCAGTTTGTGGTGGAAACGTGAATCTTTCGATTGCACTAAACACATGTGTTCGATATAACATAGAATCGGACGATTTCGAAAGAGTCCAGGGCATTTTCAAATAACCCTTCTCTTTTGGTTTCACATAGCGCAGCTCGACAAATGTTGCTAACAAAGTACTGAATTATCCCCTTGGTGTAAGTCTTTGTGCAAGTGCATTTTAATCCTGTCGCAAGACCGCGATGAATCCCAAACTGGCTTTGGCAAGAAGCAAAGCCTTTAAAGATTCTTTGTTTTTGCTTGCAGATCAAGCCTACGCGTCAACATTAAAAGTTTATCATGGATGGGTCGTGAAAGGCATATTTGCTGTAAGTTTTAACGCGTCGTCTGGTTTCGCTACCGGCCGATGTTAACCCGGCTTGCGGTTTGCTGCCACTGTGTGTGAATAGAACCGAAAGTTGTTTCAGCTGCATGGTCGACTGTCGCAACAGTTGTGCCGTTGAAGTCGCACGATGACAGATTTGTTCCATTGCTGGAGCAAAGCATAATGCGCTCTTCTGCTGCCGCCTGCTGAGCTAGTGGCTACCACACACCCTGCGTGAAGCAATTAGAAATATTTCGCTATTGTCAGCGTGTGGCTTAACGTGCCTAGTCCATGCATTGCGAAGTTGGGATAGCTGACGTCACCTTTTCCGATGTTGGAAGAAAATAGTAAGCTTCGCAACCGTGCACTTCAACAACGGCGTTAAATTGGAACTTTCGTAACACAACGTCTCCAACCTCTGCAATCGAATTTGAAAACATGGCTGCGATTTTGCGTGTTAGTATTGTTAATTTAGTTGTTTTACTATGATGCGAATATTGTTTTCAACTATTCGCGACATAAAAAAAGTGAAAGCGATTTAACTGATCACTGCTGCAGCATGCGCTGTCAAACAAATTTGTTTTCAAAATATGGATCTGAGCATCCTTAAATTCGCGACAAACCATACTGAAAAAAAGCTGGAAAACTATCTTAATGTATTGGAGTTAACAAATTATGATAAGATGACTGACTCCGTTTAAAATGTTTATTAACTGTGTGACGGTGTAGTTGCATCAGCAGAAAAGTGGTATCGTCCTGTCTTAAAATTTTCTTTCTGCCAAGCCTGTGTTCAGTGTATTGTTCATTAAGTGTCGTGTCAAGCATGGCAGATGGCGCTCAGGAAGTTAAATACATAGCGATTCATTTACTTAACATCACTAGGACAGGCGTTAGTGTAATCAGAAAAAAGATCGAAAACGCATTTAAACTAAAAGCGTGTTAATTGCTTGTGCAGGAGGTACGCCTCGATGCTGTCCTGCAGGATCCGTCGCAAGATATTTGTTTTATGATCTCCTGCGCTGCCATTCGCATATGAGGAACAGGAGCGCACGCTGGCTGGTCCAGCGTTTGAACATTCTCTGAAAATCTGACAAACATTCTGTGCAGTTAGAAACGTTTTATCGGCCAAAACTTACACCGTCCAACGTCAATACGAAAACTCTTCAACATTTTGTGCATGTGGTTGATTAGGGTGTAGGCCAAGCAGGGACGTAACGAGGGGGACATGGGGTCACAATTCCCCGGGCGCCGAATCACTGCGCTGGGCGCTGAAAAGTCTCAACAATGTCAGATGCGCTTTCTTCAATACAGTGAATTTGCTTCCGAAAGACCTCAGGTTCGAACATGGGGGCGCCAAACTTGCTCCGGGCGCCATCCAACCTCGTTACGCCCCTGAGGCCAAGCCGCCACTTCAGTGGCAAAAATTGACGTGATGCTCTGCAAACGACAGTGCTGCTTATACCAGTCACGCATAACCCTGGTTTTGCGTCATTCGTTCATTCATGCATATCTAGCAACCGTCGTTTGTGGTGTTGAGTGTGGGCATATTTACACATGCAGGTTTGAATAAAAACCTGTTGACACCCAGCCAACGCCCCCGTTCTGACTGTATAAAAGCCCCGCACCTGAACTCACGCACGAGGTTCATGCGATCGGTACTTTCCCAACAGTCGATCACCGGACATGCCCAGCTGGACGCGAACCAACTATACGTCATAATAGAAAGAGTAATGGCGGTCGGCGTGCGTGACTGCAGTGTAAATCAGCTGAGCTGCAATTGCCTTAATGTTTTTAATCTTACTTAATGCGTTCTCCAGCTTGCAGTGAAAGCAGCTCCTTACCCTAACGACTTCATCCGCGCACTTGCCACCAACCTCGACCACGCAGAAGACAAGAGGTATGCCCATGCTTTTACCCATTGACTTCATGTCGCATCTTTTATTTTCGTCAATAGAAACCCGATAACTCCGTAGCTGGGCTTCCCGAAAGTGGCATCTCAGCTTGAGTCATGTCACAGTACAGAAGCTCAGCCGTCTTCTTATGCTAATCAACCTAATTGGGAGTTTTCGGTCAAACCCGCCAATGAATTGTGGTTGTTCGAAACTTTTGGATATTATCCTGCAACGTAGCTTTTCACCTACGCAAACCCTTGGCGTCTAACGATAAATTTCTAGTTCAGTCTGTTAACTGCATATTTTGCAGCGGCGCACACAGATTCGCTTTTCATAACCCAAGCACCTTCGTATGTGTGAAGCGAATCAAACGAAATACTGTAAAATGAAACCAACTGCGCTATTGCGACCAACTGGAGGCTGCTTCCAAAATTTAGCGAAACGTTGCGAAAATGATTGAAACTAAACCTCATCCTTTTTCTGTGAAATCTGCGCACCCACGTGAAAGGTGCGTGTTTGCCAAGCGCCATTTTGAAACGAAGTTCTTGTTCACTCACAAAATCACCCGACGCTGAGGCACCCCGTGAACAACGCGCATTCATAATTGTATAAACCCCCTTGAGCAAAAACATTAACATGCGTCTTTTGATTGTCGCGCAGATTCTTAAACATTCTCATCCAGGACATTGACCAATATACCACCGCCATGGACGTCGTCTTAAATATCATCGACAACTACTACGAAGAACGCGGACTCGAGTCGAACGCTGTCGTTTAGACGACACGGTCTTTGTGTCTTGAAATAATGTCATGTACACAACCTCACGAGGAACATTGCATCTGCTCGCGACAGCTCTCTCGCCATGCGCTCTTCCTCGCGACGTCGCAACGTAAACATTATTACGCGTTATTTTGTTCGTGCCGCTGCGCCACTTCATCATTTGGTTATCGTTGGTCTTCGTGGCCACTCCCTTCAACCCCAGACCCAGAGTTGCAGTTTAAATTAGATTTATTTAACCGGTGTTTAATGTTAAGATAATTTCAGGGCAAACCAGTTGCGGCGTACGTGTAACAACCAAAGCGTGCTTGTCACTGCAGTTGGTTCCAGTGGGAAGGACGTTAGCAATAGTCCTTTTACATGAACCGTTGTTTGCAGCTGACAGGTCAGCTTTGTAAAATATTAATCTTTGCCCGTCACGCTCAGAAGGGTGAAGTTACCTATCTTTCAAGCGTCTTTCTGTAGTTGTGCTGGTAACCGGCCAGCTTTCAAAAAGAGCAGGGTGGACGGACCACGTATGCGTTCGCAGACTTGGCCGCTCTCTCTCTCGAGTTTTCTGCGCTTTGTGAGCGCGCGCGCTCGTTGGCACTTACACACACTTGCGGTCTTGAGGCTTATTACCATTTATACATACTCGCCATCGATTTTGAGCCGGTTGCTTTGTGTTTGCTCAGCTGTCATCGTGTTCACAAATTATTGTCGCTCTTTGGACTCTGATTTTCTGACTGCACCGAAAGCAAACCTGCTCTACCTTCTTTACGCGACGCTTACTAAGAGACCAAACATTATTTTGAAGGGTACTTCGTACGTACCCATTGGCTGTGCCCTGTTCACAAAACGTATTGGTTTCCATAATTTTGGTTTTGGAATTTTGCTTCAAAATATTTTCTCGTTTTTCTTCCTACTGTATGGTGACTTTTTTCCAGTACGTCTTTTTTTCATTGAGTACGACCAACATCTTTCCAAGCGCACGTCATAGGCAAGAAGTAACAGGCAGCAGCTTTTCATAAATTTGCAATTTTCTTTGTTCGAAGCCAGCAGCAGAGTTCGCGTGTGTTGTTGGATGAGCGTCACCTGACAAGAGCGGTTGTGAGCGAAACGTTTTTTTTCATGTTTTGTGTGGAAACCTTATTCTGCTTGCAGTAAATTCGCTAAGATCCCAAAAAAAGCTTAATAAATATCTTGGAAAAAAAATTATACCATTTCAGTTGGTAAACAAGTTTAAAGATGAACATGTCACAAAGTGCTTGTTCGTGCATCAGGGCAAGCTGACCACAACTTGATCGTGTTGACACCAAGTCCCGACTTATAGCAGCAAATACACAACACTGCATATGTTGCACGGCCTTTTATGTATATGCCACATTTTGGTGCATGTGCGGGAAAGATGAAACTATCGTGGTGCTGTGAACAGAGGTATGTCAGACGGCCAAGCATTCCGCTGACAACGTAATTAACCAAGTTTATTGTGGCATGTTCATTTTTACCAGTTACAAAGGACCCGATCTTCTATTCAGCGCAAACCAACGTTCGCAGATTGAGTTTATCGAATCTTGCTGTTCTTTTTCCAAACAACGACAGCGCGGCGCCTCAACTCTAAGTCATCCGGTCATCACAACCCCTCGATGCCTCGAACCCATTACGAAGCATCAGTGCACCTTCAATCGACTTAGTGGCCTGAGCCCCAAAGTATCTGTGTTTGATGTGTCGCGTAACCACGACCTTCGTCAAAGACCGTTGATTTACAATGTTGAATACCTTCTGTAACAGCAACTTTTGGATGCTGCTGACGCGGAACACAAGCCGCTCTATACTAGAAAACATCGGCATCCCAACATTTGCGAAGCTGTTGGTTTCTGCTAAGTCACTGATGCAGATTCCCGTTTGCAGTTCATTTGTCGAACTTTGCGCCTGTGAGAAGTCGGTTTGGGTTCAATATTTTTTCGCTTCACCACTGTCCTTGTGCACGTGCCATTATATTGCTGTTCTGTAGTTTGCACTCAGTTACCATGTTTTAAAGTTCCGATTCATCTCGTGTAAATTTACTGAGGTGAAGATAAATGATATCGGTTGTTGAGTAGAGAGACTGCGTCGATCATACACAAAAACTAGATTGTTTTGCGATAATGTGGCAGATGACCACAAGAAGCAAAAGTTCGAAGTAAAATTTTCCGTGTAAGCGTCTGCTGAAAAGCAGATTTTGTGCATTTCAGTTCAGGTTTGTCTGTCGTGCTTGGAATCCGGTCACGGCGAAGATTAAGTTCACCTTTGCGCTGTGGCAAATGTCAATACTGGTTCGTGCGGAACGCACGCTTTTGGTTCACACCAACATGTTCAAACAGGGGTTACTTTTCTCTTCATAGCACACTTGCAGATAAAATGATCTGTTTTTCAGCGGTGTGTTCCTCCTTTGTAATTCCTCCACCCTCTTTCAGTGTGTTTTGCGGGGGTTCCGATTTCTGCTGAAGCAGATAGCTGGAAATGGTACGAGCCGCATTTGCTTATTTGTTTAAAAAACGTACAGTAGTCACCTGTTGGACTTTTCCCATCGACGAACTGAAATTTGTTACAAATCGGCTTGAAAAGATTATTCTGCTTTGAGACTTTTCTGCAGCGATGAACAAGCCATCCGAATCTTATGTGGAAAGCACAGCGTTCACGACGACCAATGGTTGCGGAGACACTTTTCTTGTTTATTTGCAGTAGCTGCGTAGCGTAGGACTGTGTGATTGTCTCGTTGAACAAGTATTGCTAGATTGTAAAGCGACCCCTTTGGAAACCGTTGTTTTTTCCCGTGCAATGTTTTTACAGAGCTGTGCATATATAAACACAAATATATACGATCCATCTTAGAGCATCAAGTAGCAGTGATTGAACTATGCGCTTGAGATCTCGTGTTCATTTCTTACATTTTACGAAGTATGGTTTTGGAATTACAAGTTTCAGTGCAACCAGGACATGGTCAAGAGTCTGGGGGACGTGTATGTAGTGAAGACACGCACTGCTTAATACTCAGAGCCAGTGCCGTGGCAAGGCAGTCCCGTACCCCCCGGTCGTAGGGGCCCCACAATATATATTGTATTAGTAAGTTACACCCGTCTCTCTGCCCATGACTTTTACTCTTCTGATTTTTGCCCTCAGTGCAGAGCCGGTATATTAAGCATGTAATATCATGGTTCGTTAATTTCGAAAAAGAATTGCGGACGTTCGGACACTATAGCAGTATTTTGTAAAGTTGTGGTTACGTCAGAACAAGGCCAATTGT
>JGI24158J21664_10000535_pt1 | contig 35612 bp, 22 predicted proteins | sample Ectturendosymbi3_FD_21664 | JGI IMG/M metagenome (IMG submission 21664) | reverse complement strand
TTTTATGGTTTGATTTAATTTTGGGTTGATGACCTTTTGACCTACAGTTAGTCCTTGAAATGGACCTCCTCGATTATATTTATACTGTGCTGATGACCAATTGATATCGTACCCCTATATGTTGCCTACAATACGTCACATATGAAATACGTATTATTTTCTACTTTGAGTAATAACAAATTGAAATTAGCATATGTGGACAGTGTCGGTTAAGTTCAACCAAATAGAATGCTAAGCAAGACTTCCCAACACCGTAATTTCTCCACGCGCAACTTCACCGCCAGGGTTAAGATTACAGTTGGTGTTTAGGACATCGCAGGTGGTCAAATTAACACGTGGCAAGTGTGTTTCCATTGTGAGATGATGGATGTTGATTAGTTATGTGCCCAATTGAATTTATGTTACCTGAACTATATTAAGTTATAAAAATTTATTTCTAAAGTATATAAGGTTGTTAACATGTCAGTGAGTGAGTGCAGTTTTACACTGATGTCAACTCCTGCCAAGATCAGCTATTCCGCGATCACTTTCTTTCAGCACCGATGTTACTGGTGCAAAGATACGCAGGTATACCGAAAAGTTACGATTTAACGTCAAATAGGAGGTGACTCAGGTGAGATCAGATTTATTGATGAAATCAAATACACGGTAAAGTAGCAACTGCAGGAGTCTTTAACTATTCACTACCCGCGTAGTTAAAAAAAATGATAAAAATAATGCAATCAACGTGGTCGAAGTCACCTCATCCGCAGAGGCAGCCAACCAACGAGCGAAAGCATGCAGAGTCTCCACTGCAAGTATAATGAATCCCATTCTCAGCAACACTGTTACGTAGCTGTACCTTTAATCTAGATTTAGCAGAAGGCTGTGAAAGAACGAAATCAACGGGGACTGCCTTGCGCTTGAAAACAACTGCAAACCGCGCAACACAAGACAATGCTCTTCGTCTCTAGGTTCGAATCGCGTCATAGCAACAAATCCACAAGTTGATTCTTTCTCAAAGGTCGAGATACGCAGTCGAAACCGGAGCAACTTAGCCATTCAACAGCCTGGTTCGCATGTTTCATTTCTTTCTTTCTTAAATTAACAGCAAAAACTCAGAACCCGACACGCGAAATGATCTGCTACTACTGCACTCTTCACAAGATCATATTGGTGGCAATGTCCGAACTCGGCATGGCACTGACCAAGACAGTAAAGAAACAACAATCTTCAAACAAGCATCTCTGCATTCGTGCTAAACCTAAACGTTGCAACCAGCTATTCTGCAGCCTGCTCGGCTTGTATCTTCCGCATCGATTCATAACAGGCGCTTGGAAGCAACGTGCATTTTAGATGAGTCGCGACATCTGGTACATCACGTGACCAGAAACGAATAGGTTCGAAATTGAGGCTAAACAAAAGTCGCGGCCAACCGCTCCGTTCAAGGTGCTCACAAAAGAGGAAGACGCGCAATTAACACGGCAAAGGAGAAAACTTGCAAAGCAGAAGCAGGTGAGGAACCGGATGTCCTGAAACAGAGACTTTGCTTACGAACGCAAAGAAACTGAATTGGTCAAAATATTTGAAGTTAACCTTAAAAAACCTAAACACTGACGTTTTAATAACAGCATTCGCTAGTTTTTCTCATCCTAAGTCTTCTAGGTTTTTAGTTTGTTTCCGCAGTATGCTTGGCAAAGGAATCGTCATCAATCATCATCACAATGGACTCTGCTTTAGAAAAGAAGCGAACACAGAAACATGCAGCTTGTTACAAATCAAAGTTAACATTGACAACAGCATACGTGCCAACATGACCTTGTGCATTACCAGCGTTGGTATCTGTAACAACCCTTAAACCAGAAGAATAGTAATGCTACTTCCGTATCTGCAGGTTCAATTTTTAAAGCTCGTTTTTGTGGCATGCATGGCAATCTTTAACGAGTAACAAAAAGAATGTGAATGATTATGACTTCTGAATGAAAACAACCGTTTGCCCAGCAACTCCTGCATGTCAGAGTAAAAATCTTTCATGACCAAAGAATGACATGTTACATACTGGTGCACAAATCACGCAAATTGGCAGGTTTGTTTGGGTAAAACGGTTCGATAAATTTTGATATTTGTCGGACGTAAATTGTTCGCTTTCGACAATAGTCTTGGGAGATCTTGTACACATCCTTTAAAAGCAACGATTGATACACCGCAGTTCTCCACTAGAAAAAATTACTGGACAAGTCATGACTGACGTACGTCAGCTCGTGACACGAAGCATTAAATGTGTTGCAGCATAAAATGTCATCTATAACAACCGTCGTAAGACTACCAACGAAAAAAGAAATTAACCTTGCCAATCGTCACATCCTCCTTGTCTTGCAGGGTTCGCAGCTGCCATAAAGTGTGGTGACGTAGGGCTTCGTGCAAAGGACTGTCTCCATCCTTGTCAGTCATATTGACGCAGGCCCCCTCACGAACTAACAGCTAAAACAAATTTTAATGGAGTTTTCAAACCACTTGTATGGAAAACAACCCTGCTGCATTTCGTGAGAAAATGGCTACCAGATCTTTTCCCCCTAAAGCCAAAACCGATTGCTTGGAGTTAGGCTTGCAAAACAGGATGTGCAGGAATCAAGATTTTCATTTCCGCCTGGAGTCGGAATTGGTGGTAGACAAGAAAATCCGGCTGGAATCGGAATTATTTCAACCCTTGTTTTACAGATGATATTTTGTTTGAATTTGTTTTTGAAAGATTTCAGCCCATAGCATTTTCACTTTCAAGTGTAAGATTTGGAGCGCAAGGCATTTTGTACAGCGTATTTTGAATTCTGTATGGAGTCTTTTCTCTTTATAAAGTTTCACTAGTTGGTCTAATACAGTTATAATCTTGCTTAGTTGTAAAAAACACCCTGCAAAACAATTACCTTCCACTACCAAACATGATCTGATCAAGCAACGAAGTAGCAACAATTTTAGCGTTTGCTGGAATCAACTAGGAAATCGGAAATAAATCGTTATTTCTTGCCGGAACAGAATTTCGGTGCATTCTTGGCCTGCAACCAGCAACTAGACACGACTTCCGATTGAGAGGTTTTCGTCTACGACGTACTTCATACAAAGCCAAGAAAACATGCGTGGAATTTGTACAAAAATATGTATGTTTTTCATACAAATACATACTTCATTTACTTGGCGTAACTTCACTGCCAGCAATGAGTTAATTAATGGCATTTGTAGTAAGTTCGTTCTCACTTATTACCACAGCCATGCGTGTCAGTTCGTGTGATGAAAATAAACTAGTAGCTTCTAGAAAGAAAAACACACATAAAAATAAATCTTCACCCGAACAATCTGAGTATGCTGTCTTTCCACAGCAAGATGCAGAGGTGTCTGTTGGTTGACATTCTGAATATCGAGGTTGGCATGCCCCTGGAACAAAAGCCCAGCGTGACGATGCATGTCAAGCGGCCCAGAGATGTAGCAATGTCAAGAGATACACTGGCACAGCAGTCAAACCAAGGAACGTACTGTACGTTTAAAAAATGTATCTTGCTCATCATACATGCGTTTTCTCCCGGCACTTTCATATAATCAACCGTTAATGGGACGAAAGAGCCCAAAATAAGAAACACACGAACTTTTGTTACCATTCAAATAGACAATTAAAATCGCGTTCGACAAATTGTGCGGTTTGTTCACCACTAGAATTCAACCACTTGACNCTTTCACAAGACAGCTTTTACACCTTTACCAATTTAACTGCAAATTGCTGGAGAACTTTTATCTTACTCGTAGTTAGGTTGGACTATGCGGATATCGATTAATAACCGGTTAGCAGAGGCACTTTCAGCTATCCGATATCCCAATAAACCAATGGTTCCCTAACTTGTTCGAGCCGTTACCCAAATCAAGGCATCGATTATGTCTTATTACCCTCAATAAATTTTTTCGCATTTCAGGTCGAAAATTTATTTTGCAGCGATCGCTCATAACACAGAACAACAGTGTGGTTTTGGTTTTGCGTTACCCCCCGAAGAATCTCATATTACTCCCGGGGGGTAATTTACCCCCAGTTTGGGAACCACTGCGATAAACATTTGTCGGTTTGCCCAATGATAAAGGAATAATGCTACAACTGCGCTTTTACGTTTTTATTGTTTCTGATCAACTTTTAATTCCCTTGTTCTGAGCTACTGGCGGCCTATCACCACGGAGTTATATTACAGTGATAACAACGACAATTGATTCAACTCAGAGCTTACAACTTTAATTCACATTTTATGTGCTATATTCTCTACAACCGTGATTTTCTATTCGTGTTTCACGGAAGATTGTTCCGCAAGAAATTCACTATGTAAGTTATTATCACTATCACCAGTTTGCATACTCCAAATATCACTAGAGTAATGATAAAAGTGTTCCGTGCCCAACATAGTTGTGAAACACCGATCTAGAGAGTACAGACCAGTAATTCCCGACGTGGGGCGCACACCACACAAAGAATCAATTTAAGAATGAGTTTCATTGGCGGTTTGGTAAAGATCGGTAAAACGAGAATAGGAAAAAGTCACAATTTAGGCCTCCACGTAAAGAGGATTTAGCTTGCTTTTTAATAATAAAATTCAAAAGTTAATAAAAGTGCAGAAACGTTATCAAAATGGCTCATGTCGGGGTTGGATCCTCTTATCGCAGTCACTGACAGGGAAATAAAGATCCTCAAAGATGTAGTTGATGTCCTTGAACTTACTAAGCACGCAGTAGATTGACTTGAGGAGAAATTCCACATTGCTGACAGCTCAAGGCATTACGATTTTTTACTTAAAACCCTCTCTAATGATAATTCCGTGTCCCCGACATCTACCAAGTATTGCCTCCAGACCAGAATTTAATGAAAGTGGCGATACACAACTTATTCACTTACTTGAGTATTTGTATGATACAAAATGTCTGATTGATAATAAACTTGACACGATTGGTTAATACGGAAGAACTACCGTGTACACTCTCGCAGCAACCCTATTGCAAAGTTTATTTAAAGTAGCAAAGTCTGGGCTGGGAAATACAAGACAATTGGTATAACTTCTTCTTTAGTACGTGAACGAGAGGGAACGTCTTTGAAGGAACGATTAGAGCAGGTCATCAGGTCAGCATCCAGCCCAGCTACTCAACCTTAATACTACAGATCCTAGCAGAAGCGTAGAACAAAAAGACTGTGAATCTCTGAAGCAGCGGGTAAACGGTCAACCAATCTACGACCTCTTTGAAAAGCACTGTTTGTCATCCACCTCACATCCGGTCCGTGGAACGGTAAAGGGTGTTCAACGCATGTAGCTCTTCGTTACGAAACTCCGGTCTCGTCCAAATAATTAGACAGTCGATGCGTGCGACTTCATTAGAAATGCGTTGCAGGAAAATAAAAAATTATGATTAAATGCGTATTGTATAATGTATAATACTAAAGTACAAGAGTGCAAAGCATTGTATTTTGACTGTTGAAGGGATTGCAAGGCTCTGAGTAAAAAGGCTTTGTCATCGCCTGGGTTTTAATATGATATCGTTTTTTTCAATGTTTGGTTAACCTCACAAAACATCTGGCTACACAACTGTCCAACTAATTCTGTTTGTCATCCTCACAGTATTATTTTTGTTCCGATCATTTCCTATGACTTTATTGAATCATACGGCGATGCAGTCTGTAAGAATGAGTGTCTGTCTCGAGTTCATCGTAGACAAAATTTGTCAAACAAACCCTTTTCACGAGAAGTTCCGCTACTTCCAGATGATTGTTGAGAGCGGCAAGATGAAGTGCGGTATAGCCGTCATCTTTTTTTTCGTCGACAATCCACGGACGAGTCAACTTGTTCAGCAAAATGCACATGGCGCTGCAAGGAAGAAAAGCATTTACTTTTGATATCAAACACGCGGACGATTATACGTTGTTGAGCAACTTATAAAATGATCAGCTGAGTCTTGTGCACCACCCGTCATATCAAATTGTCACCTGCTCGAAGCTACAACTGCTGTTCGGAAGATGAACATAAGTGAATGCATTCATGTTCGTTTCGTGTTCCCTGCGGTATTAACCCCGTTTATCAAAGCCGTGGTCGAAACAGCTTCAAGGAGAACGCGATTTATACACAAGCAGTATACAAAAAGTTTCTAGTCACGTGTTTAATTGCGCAAAACTCTCAACCAAACGGACATATGTGACAAAATACAGGCTCGATGTCGCAACTGGAGCACAAGGCGAAAATAAAAGGCAGTTTGAAAAAGTGCTTCTATGAAATGTTAAACTGGTAGCTGTGATTTTCTCTGCTTTCATTTCAACGAGATAATTTACTGATCTCCCTACAGTGGTGCAATAAATAAGTAGCTAAATAAAATTATTTTTAATGAGATCAGTTTCTATACATTTTTGTCAACATTGTGCATACCTCGTAGATAAAATTGCCAATGTTATTTTATTGAGAAAACACCTTAAAGCATACAATAGAATTTCCTAAAGTTGGCATCGCTAAACGTGCAAAGTGTGTTGTTGTGATATTTCCAAAATAAATAAGATCCAGGAAGCAAATTGACGAACCTCACACATTTGCCACGCGTGTGCTCAACCTTTAAGTGCAGCAGGGTTCATTCCCCTGTACCTGCGAATTCTGTGTGATGGTATACAGGGCCAACGACAAAAGCCATTTTTTGTTTGGCGTGCCTACTGAACATAAAACAAGGCTTGGCTAAACAATGGTTAGAAAGCGTTTTGCAGTTAGCACACCATAACATAATTGACATGGCTTAAAACAACTTGGTTACAAGGCAACTATACAATGCTCTGCAAGTAAACATTATAGTAGGTCACTCTAGTTTGCTCTCCTGGTTGGCATTGTCGTAACTGCTCTTTCGAAGGAGCCTCTTCTTTCTGCTGCAGCAACTGTTTGCGTGAATTAAAAAATACCCGTCGTCTCAAATTTAATGTGAATACCTTCTACGGCTTATACGATACACCGAGATTTAAAAAAGTATATGCCAACCTTTTTCATTATCCACATTGACAAACGGCTGTGAACGTAATAAAATGCGAAGAAGTTCACATGTGAAAGGTTTGCATCACTACGTTTGAAAATGTCCGATCGCATGAATGCAGTCCATACACCCACAGCACATGACAACGATCAGAGACTAACGGCATTACTGAAAAGTTGTGTGTTCTTCGTGACGTTCGAGAGTCCCGATGTTTGCACAAATGGAAGTAGACGCGATGTAACGAAGTACATTTTTTTCTCTTGAAAAATTGCCTTTCTTCAACGTGCGATCTCTAGATCAGCAAAGACACGCCATGTGCGTAATAGAACATCGATAGCTCAGAACCTAGTTTCAGTGCAGCTGAATCCAAACTTTTATCTGCGTTTTGAACTCTGTCAGTTCCTACACACTTTTTGACCTGTGCTTTTAGGTGTATCGCCAACAATGAAATTTAGAAAATGTAACCATTGAAATGTTCCAACTAAAGGTAATTTTCGTTTGCATAAGAGCACAAACTTTGTTCACGTTAAGGTCAAGAAACCTGTGCACGCTATGAGTGCTCAAATATTTTTGGTTAACTCTGCGCTTAAAACCGCAAACGTTCGTCAAATTGCGCAATCCACATTGCTTTTTTGTCAACCCTCACTATTTGTTAAAATGTTGTTGGTTGGAGTATTTGTTAAAATGTTGTTGGCGATAGGGCTGCAAAACCCCAGCAACAGCATGGCTGCAACGAGCAATCAATCGGTATTTATATCGTACAGCTACTGCAAGGACCACGAACAGCCTTCGTATCGTACAGCAGCTACTGCAAGGAAAATGACGTTCACGAAGAAATTCACGCGTCGCGAAAAAGTGCAGAACACGAGCAGCGAAATTACGACTCTTGCATGTGACGCAACATACAGCTTACCGTACAAGCAGGTCGCAAAGCCGGTTTTAAACTAAAAATAAAGGGATCAATGCGCTATTAATACGCGTTCAGTTTCGGAACTTGTTTGAAGCCGGAAAGACAGCACTATTTGTGGGAAGCAAGATTTTGACGCGAAGCGAAAATAGAACAACGTTTACGCCGCCCACGCAAGCGTCGTACGAATGACGAGGCATTCCGTCACGTAGAGATGGTGCACGTCACGAGAGGACCCGGTATTTTCTAGGAGGCCTCGACCCGAGGCAAGGCCTCCTCCTAGAGAGGGAGCCCGAGGCCACTGTGATAGACAGGCGGCCTTGGAGGACCACGGGCAAAAATTAAGTGTGGCTAACACATAACACAGGTAAATCTTCGATGCTGTCCTCTAAACGCGAAGATCATTTTTCGCTTGTTTTGTCAGCGCACTATATTGCAATTGTACGCATACCAAAAAAATAGGCGTAACGTTACTGGGCAGCCAATGGGACGTTCTGTGAAGAGTGCATTCTTAAACAGATAATGAAAGACGCAAGTTTGTCGAAGCTAAATTGGACGTCTCAACCGCACGCTGCTAAATCAAACGAGAAAAGCGTTCGTGGTTTCCCGAGTCCGTTACGCAAGCAATTAAATGAGCGTGTGCGTGATTCATGGCTCAGCGACGCAAAATTAAACGGTCAGTTTCTCAAGAGTGCAGGAATTCGCGACATTCGTCTGAAGTCTGAAAACCGAAACCACAACTCCCGGATTTTCAGAGACAAGCAGGTAAAAAAGAACGATAAAACGCCAGCACGACGTAGCGCACGCGATACGAACTGCATTATCAATTCATGACGTCACACCATAATCGCAGCACAACTTGCAATTAGCGGAGTAAGCGTGCAACGTCAAAATCTCAGTCTCACAAATAACTTGGAAAGGCTTATTTATGTCTTTAGATTCGAAAGGTACTTAATTCTTGTTTTAACTGTGTACTTGTGAATGTATTTCTGCAGCGCTGCGCTTTGCTGTCTTCTCTGTTTGGCTGCGTTGCAATGGACTAATTAAAAATATTTGAAAAAATTTCTCTCCTCCCCACAGACAGCATTGCTACTATTGTGTGCATTCCGTTTCACGAAGCTATGTCTACTGTATGTGCATATGTGGAGTGTCCCGTCAAGTTCACTTTTACCAATTTATTGTAATAAATATTTGAATCCCATTTACCTTTTCATCATCACACTCGCCAAAAAAACTTGTTTAAGCATTTGTCTCTAGGAGTGTCTTTATACTAGATGTATATGATAGATATCACCATCGTCATCATCAATATCTGTCATCTGTTGAACTATATACTAACATGTGTCGAGGTTATATTTTACATGAATGGCTGAACCGCTAGTTGGACAAAATCATTGCTAGCTGATCATGATGAATCACTTTTTTGGAAATCATTTTTTGTCTTTTTATTCGTAAGCAGACACACGTAACTGCAAACTGGCACGAAAACTTTGTGACATAAAGATAAAGAAAAGTAACACACAAGAAACAGTTTCACTGTCAAAACGAAACAGTTAAGTTTTTTTATTTGTCAAGAGAAATATCATGCACCAAAAGAAGTTTCATTTTCGATCAGAAATAAAACTAAGAAACTATGCAAAGTCGTATAAGAAACAGCAATGCAACAACCACGGATCCCAATGAATCACATAGGACATTTAAGTTATTTGTTGCTTGCGTTAATATTTCTTACAAGAGTTTGATTGTAGATACAATATATCAAGTTGAGTTACAAACATGGCTGTTGCAAGGTTCTTGAAAGCATATCAACGTATGCGTTATGTGTTCGTAAGCACCGACCGATGCGGCAAAGACACCAAAACACTAACCACACTTTTTACTTCCAGCTTCTTGGGCGCGTGACAACCAATCCTTTATAATAACAGCGAAGCAGCAAACACGTTCTCGAAGTCCGGGATTAGCACAATGTAGCAATAAAGTTAAAAACGTGGAAGTTGTTGTCCCATTCCCATCTTGAAGTGGGACGTTGTTGTTCGTTGTCCCATCTTCAAGTGGGACTCAAAAGTTAACCAACCGCTGCCATTTCTTAGAACGCCTGGAAACTAATGCACAAGCAAATCTACCTGGGACACCCGTGGCGTTTACGAATTTCAATGGAAACTTCTGCCTTTTGTTAGAAAGAAAACGTGTGTTATTAAAGAAATCATAGATCACATCGATGAGGACAGACATGAAAACACAGAAACCGAGTCGATTGACCAGCNTTCGAACTAATTANCCGCTATGTGAATCTAACATCACTACCAAACTCCGCTTCGGATTTAACAACGCGATAATCTCAGTGACTAAACATCAAAACTAATCCAACAGACTTCAACGCAGCCAAAGGTTACACGCCAAGACTGCCTGAGAAAAAAACGTGTAGCCCTGGGGCTCACAACTTCTCTGAAGACATAAAGCTCAGCATATCCACCAGACGGCTATTCATTTGGTGGACGGTGTGCGTTGAAGTTTTCGAAAGCGCTATATTGGAGAATTTGGGCGGAGATCGGTCTATAATAAGGTTAGAGATGTTCAATGAGAGCAGGGTATGCATGCGAACAGACCAGGAGTGTAAAGTGCAGGGACAGTAGCTCCTTATACAGAACAATTTAGAAGCGTTTAACGATACAGTATAGACCACACGCGTCACTGTTGCAGCTTCCATCGCGTCTGAGAGGAGTTTAACAAACGAGGGACAAATGAATAAGCAGGAATAACAAGGTTGCGAATGGGACCTTTACAGAAAGCTAATATCCAATCCTTGGTTCCGCCAAATCAAAATTAACCACTTTTCGCACTTCTCGTCAGGTCGTCTTTCACTTGACTGCGGCAGAATGTTTGACGATGTATGAACTTCGGTCGCCTATCCTACGACCACGTAAAAATCAAATGTGACTACTTTCATAGATAAAAACCCAATACTGCTCGCCCAGCTTCTGTACTTAATTCATGCAAAATACAATGCAAGCTGGCTTGTTTTCTCCAACCTTCACAACACTAGGGATCGTAGCATCCGTATTTGTCAGAACCCTGCAGGGGTGAATTATGCCGCACTATTGAGCTGCAACACTTTCGAATAACGACAAAGAAAGACAGCTTTTGTTGCTTAAGTTCCCGTAAAAACTTTTGCAGGGAGAGATAACATCACCGCTACGCAAAACGTTACAGCGCAACACACGACATTGTGCATTGAGTAGTACTTAAGATAACTTAAAGTGATTACTGTATATGAAAAACTTTCCGCGCGTGTCAATGAGGTCTCCTAAAACGTTTCAGTTTCATTCACACTCTGAACAAAAAACGTTTATTCTGACGTGGTGGTTTTTATACAGCTCGCGAATATCGGGCTCACCACCATGAAAGTAAAATATTTAATGTTTCAGTGTCATTGCAATTTGGGTTTCGTTCGCGCAATGAACGGTTTTGCTTCAGTTGAACACCAGCGGCGATTAGGAAAAGTTTGTAACGCTGAGTGAAGATCTGCAGGTATGCGTGGCGGTTAAAAACCAATGCGAAGCACACGAACATGTGGTCTTTGAGTATATAGAGGGGAGCTTTCGTTCTCTTTGAGTACAGTAACACACAGCGAAGGGTAAGTTTTCATTTCTTTTCAAACTGAGAAACTTGCGAGCAAGCTACATATTTCTACTTTCTTAATAGCCAACTACCTGATTATCATCAGTAACTTACAAAACGAAACCTTGCTTCTAATCTAAAAAGGGTATTGACCTAAAAATGGACAGGCTCTCTCTATGAGAAACGAAAAGGATGTACCGAGCCGGTTGATGTCGGGGAAATCAGGCAGGTTTTTGCAGCATGGCGATTGTTACTGAGTGTATTACTTAGTTTCGAACAGGTCACTTTAGAACAAACACAACGTGTATTCATGTTGCTTGACTCTTGCAACCATGCGCAAGGTATTTTTTAAGGTATACGATTACAGATTAATACACACTCCTAAGACTTACAATAATCCGACTGTCGTGATTATGGCAATCAATATACCAGCAGTTCATGGCAATAAGAAATATCAATTACGACCTTTTACAACGATGAATGCACAAAGCACATTACAACACCATGCTGATCAGGAAACAGGTGTCTGAAAACCACTAACAGTAAATTCCTCTTTTAGATACATCATAAGAACTGAGAAAGGTTACAAGCAGCATGCAGAACAGACATGCACTGGCACGAAACTTTGAGCAAAGATCATAAAAGTGATTTATTTCTTGCTACATTGTCAGCGAGCCAAGTATTGCCAGGATGCCGTATTTTCTCCAGTTATTAATTATCCATAACAGCGATGAAATTTCACTTCTCACGAAAGCGTAAATTAGTCTCAAGTGTCAACTGCCCCAAATGCCCACCCACAGCCAGGTCAGCGCTTCATTGCGTGACATCGTGAATGCGTTTGCAAGCAACGCTGGACCCACAATATGCGAAACATGGCGACGCTGCCTAAGGCTAATCGATCGGAATGTGACTGTAGGATCACAAATGGTTCACACAAAAAGTCATATAGTAGCGGGCGCCAAAAGTCGGCGAAAGTGTTTATGCGACCAGTGATGCGGCCTGTATTATGTGACTGCCTCAAACGGCTCCACGTGGTCGCTTACATTTTGCTTCAAGATGGTATCAACAATTGATTTTGCATGATTATTTTCTGCATGCTAACAGATACCAGTAGCTAACACACAACAGTACGAATATGAAGTTTCATAACTCTGTAAGCTGCATTAGAAGCAGAACAATACAACCACCCGATTAAAAGCGTTCAGGTTTGCCTTCGCAACAAACAAAAAAATCCATACATCAAATGGCAAGAACCGGCAAAAATTACGAACGGTATTTCCCTAAAAAGGACACCGTTTGATGCGAGTTGGGCAATCCTGATCAGCCCATAAGAGCCTGTCGAGAATCGTTTGCGTCTGAGCCAACTCTTGGCTGAAAACATGGTCGAACTATCACCGTTTTTCAAACAACTTTGTACCTGCTTTAAAACCTTTTCTGAGTAAAAACATTACTTTTAAGGAAACAAGTGGCGCGCACAAACCTAAGAAAACCAAGTCCACTTCTAGACTGCGGTTGATCACACTTTGTTTGGATAATTTTCAATGTGTCAACCCTAACAAAAAAAAATTACTAAAAGGCGAAACCGCCTCGTACTCTATTGTAGACATATAGTCAAGGATGTTTCGAACAATTCCCATGACAATGGCACAGGCATTACGTCGACTCTGCAGTGAGTGCCAAAAGGCGCACCGATGGATAATGACGAACAAATCTATCTCGTTACTTAAGCATTCCCCACTGTGATAGCCTTTTTCAACGCGTAACTGAAAATAAATTTCTTGGTTTTCACGGCATTAAACCGTGAGCGACGACATGGCTGAAGCGCGTTTTGCACAAAACAAATTTAGTACGATCAAGCTCAGTCAAAAAAACAACTTTCCCTGTACGTTACAGAACGGATGATATAAACCATAATAAAATGAAAATTTTGGTCACAATTTCGAAACCTGTTTCTGAACTTTGTCAGCACAATGCAGTCCATACGGTCACACTGCTGGTCACACGTGGTATCCAACTACAACAAATCTGGACGGGCGTTTTTGATCGCCACGCATTTCGTGAGGATGTATTACAATTGTTGATATTTAGCGGTATTACAGTACTGCAAAGCAAACATAAAAAGTGCCCATAAAATCACTTAACAATTGAAAAAAGTGTTACCAAGGCAGTTGATGAGATATTTTATTCAAATTTGCTGCGTTAGGTAATCACACTGCATTTGTATATTTCGGGTAACCTGTCGACGAAATGGGTAGTGTGTAATGAACTCCTATAAAAATAGCTACTCCTCAGGAGAAGTGCAGCTCGTATCATGGGTTACTGAAGCAAAATCGGATACGTAGACTCAGCGAAAACACAAAACTAAGTACGGGACAACATCTACTTACTTCGAAAGATACTAATACCACAACGACCATTGATGAGGCAATGTTATTGCGAACATGGCAAACAATCCAACGCGGTCTTTATGTATTTCGCGTCTCTTGTGGTTCAAACATTTTCATAGGGGTTCTTTTAACACTAATTATTTTATTTAACACTCCATTTCATCAACAGGGTACCAGAAACACGCAAATGCAATGTGATTAAAAATTTTGTAACGCCAGAAGTCCGTATAAGCAATTTAAAACCAGCGCAGCCGTAAAACTGGCAGATATTTGAGGCAACTGGGTCAAACTTTCGAGCCGTGGTAGTGTGGGAAAGCTCCTGTGTCTCTCACAAAGACCTCAGCTTTGACATGTCGATAAGATTTCTTGTACTGAGATCGTACATCAGCCCAAGAGTCGCAACCTTTACGCCTTCGCGCCAACTAATAGCGAATATGCTTAGCGGAGATAAGTTACATACTGCGCATTACATGAGTTATCTGCCAAAGTAGTTCTGCCTGCCGGTGTAATTGCCACTACTTAAGTCTGTCAGCTGACAAACCAAAGGTGCCGGAGCGACAACGCTGGTGAAGCGTCCTACAATCTATCGCACCGTACATTTTCGGTGATGGTTGTACAATGTAAAAATTCAGTACTTGATGGATCATTGATTCCAGCGGCATACCTCCGTTCCCACAATAGAGTTTTCGGATAAGCAACCCAGAAAGGCTCTTGATTTTTAAAGTACGAATTAGATTACGACAGAGTCAGGTCGCTTCTCACAAAACTACAATCAGAAGTAGTGACAGCTGTCTGTGGCCATAACAGTTCGCTTTAGGTTTCGTTTGTGACTGACCATACCAGATGTTACATGGACATCGTATGAGCTATACCACACCGAAAAGCAAGCAACGCTGCGCTTGAGCCGCGAAATAGCATTTTTTTATTTTTTTAATGCTCTTTTGATGCGCACTGATGTCAATCTTGAACGCAACCAGAAGCACGTGATCAGGTTTAAGAATTCGTCACTAGAGAATTGCGCTGAGACAATGAGTATCACTGGGTGCTTCCTTCGTGCAAACAAGTTAAAAGCACGCCACAAACCCAACACTAAGTTCCACAGCACAAGTGGTTTATTTAATATTTCAAATCATGTGCTCTCGAACAGTTACTGTTTTCATGTTCTCCGTTACAGCTTCAACAAGAAGTGATTTTCATGTTTGACATTGACCCGAGTGAAGTTACCTGGAATACAGCAAAAAACGGAAAGCGATACGTCACTTGGCACTTCGACCACCAACGCGCGCTTGTTTGGTTGAGCGTATAACCAGGCGCGTCTGGTGATGCAAGCGCTCTCATAGCCCCAGCAAACACCCAAGCCCAGTTGTGATTCATTTGGTACAAGATCTTTGAAAAGCGTAGAGCATAATTTCACAATTACCCAACCACCGGATTACAGACAGGTTCTTGACAACGACTTCGGTTCGAAGTTGGAACATTTTCATACACGCATGATGAAAAATGGTTGGCCAGCAACAAAGGCCATGCAATGAGAAGTTACAGCCTTCAATACGAAGCACTTGCAATACGTGGTAAGACCAAGGGGGCAGCAAGCGACACTTTTCGTCAGATTGAGTATCAGCAGGGGTGCCGGAATGCAGTCAAGCACTAGATAATCAAAGCAATTAAAAACTGGGAAGCAATATATCGTTACTATTTCGGCTTATTGTAGCGTAGGAAACGCGTTTTGTGCCACAGGGTTGCTATTAAGTTTCTCATTGACCTGCAGCGAGTGCGCCAAGAAACATTTCTCCGGAAGCCAGCGATAGCAGTGGCATACCGGAATGAATACACAAAAAGTTTATAGAGAAAATACATAGCCGTCGGACAAAAGAATTTCGAACATGGTTATTGAAGGGTGTGAGAAAAGTAGCTTACGAATGTTTGTTAACTGCTCTTTAACGCAAAAGACATGTATATTTATCAGCAACGGCAATCGGTCTTGATGGAAAACGCTGAAGGAAGCGGAGGACTTCTACGATAATACGCCGCAAACTAGCAAAATGCGACTTGAACAACCTCTGCAGCAACAGCAAAAACGTCTTGAAAACGTCAACGCCTTCAAGCTTACGAACTCGGCATCGGATGCTGGAACTGCCAACCTCCTTCGTCAATGTCTTATTTTAGCGCGGCACGCTGATGAACAGCTGAGCGTCAGATGCGCCGCGGTCTTTACAGTCTTCAGGACGCGAAGGTTACGGGTCCAGCAGGCCGCTGGCGCGCGAAGGGAGACGCAAACGCAGCTGCGTGAAGGGAGAGAGAGACGTTCGGATAACTGACAAGCGTACCAGTTGCTCTTCAGTAAACGATAAAGCCTGTCTGCGTACACCAAGACGCCCGCCTGCGACAGGCGTGGTACTCATCATAGCGCTGCTGATAGATGTCGAGTATAAAATGTGCGACTGGACAGGCGACAGTCGCTTCATTTCGCGCCGCATCTTCCAGGAATAGCACGAGTTTGATAGCTCTTTAAGCACACGCAGTGAAGGTGATTGCGAAACAGTGACATGACGAGCAAGTGGAACTTTCAGAGAGTGATTGAACGTGGACTGTACGAGCGCATTCCAATCGGTTTTGGGGAACCACGCCAATCATACGTTTCAACGAACTAAAAAATGCTGCAAGGTGAGATAAAGTGGGGCGAGGGTGAGTTGTAACTCGACGAGAAGCCGTAGCAGTGCATGACGTGGACATACACAATTAGTGAGACTGCTGTTTGTGAAGTTGCGCAAAAATGATCAGGTACTGGATAGATCAAGTTTCAAATACTTTGATAAACAAACGTCAAACGCAAGAGAGAGAAACCAGACCTTAATCAACGCTAACTCAACGGGTAGCTCGCAAAACAAAGATACGCAGTTACTTGGATAATACCGTGTGGTGTATAATGCTTAAAGGTGTACCTGGGGCATAAATGAAACAACCAAACCAAAATGTTAAACGTTTACTGTTTGACTTCACAAAGGATACTTTTGTTAACAAATTAATTCGGAATTGAAATGAGTAACAGTAGCCCACAGCAGCACGTTAAAGTAGACCAAAAAAGGTCTTATTCAGAATTACTGTGTGATATTACAAAGAACTGAGGGACAACAGACTTCAACAACAGTTGCTGAAACGATGTTTTTCCAAGGATGACACATGACCACAATTATACAGGATTCTTTAATTGAAATAATCCGAAACAGCAAGCTCTCAGAAATCAATCCCTTCTATTTTGACAGAGAGGTGTACCGATAAATGCTTTTTTTTTGTTAGAGGCAAGAGACGAGGTGACACTGGATTTATTTCTTTAGAATTTTTTACATAATACCATCTGAACAATTAACTTTTGCAAAAAATATCTTTAATACTTGTGACGCGTGCGCAACGACATGCTCATGACAACTTCACCATGAAAAGTATGCCGCGTTTGACCTAATTAACCCAATTTAAAGCTGGCTTCACTTGCATCTCATGATCTGTGAGTTTGCTTTCATTTCAGAGTGTCAATGTAAGTTCATCAATGACATCCAAGAACAAGCATACCGAAGAGTTTCCTCACAAGCAATTGGTAGAGCTCTGTGTAAACTAATCAGATATTAGGTTCAGTCATCAGTTCAAAACAGCTCACGGCAAGCAATGGCAAGGGCGTCACTTTGTAGTCTACGACAATATACTGCAACTGCGCAACCTTNTTCATAACTCTTACTATGTTGGGCGCCACCAAAACGTTAAAATGAAATACTATGCAAAAAGAGTCGGACGATGCAGATGTATGGTGATCAACTTTTGTAGCTCGACATGACATAACCACGAAAATGTCGAACGGAGTTTTAGATGAGCAGCATCAAACAGCGTTGCATTTCTGACAAACTCAGTCAATACAGTCAGTGACAGAATTTCGCATCAGTGCCAGCCCGCGAACGCACAGGCCTAGCGACACATAAAACTATTCAGAAGTTGCCGAAGTATGGAGGCAGTGTTTCATTTAAGTACAAAGATCTACGTGTGGCTTCGCTTCGTCCCAAGAGGGACACGTATCTCTAGCAACACTTAAACCAGATGGCAGCAAAAAGAATCAACCGACCGCCTTTGACTAGCATTTGAAACGAAGACTGAAGTAGCGCAGTTTCGATGCGTTATTGGCAGGGTAACAGGAGTGAGCACAGTACAGCGCTACTACGCGAGTGCACCGCCGTACACTATGCCGCGGCAATTCACTTACTTCTTTACATATACATAGTTTGATATAAGGTGCACGCCGAGTGGCGACAATGATGTTGTCGTCTGAAACTGGCGGGCAGGCACTATGGAATGTAAAGAAGTATGTGTAGAAACGCGGCACCAACATCTACACAGCCGACGGCGTCCGACAGCTGCAGTGAGGACAGTAAAACCGAAAAGCACTGGACGACGGGCTGGGATGTGGCACCAAACCAATCGCACTGCATCAGGTTTGGTCCCCTTCAACCAGCTGTCGTCCAGCGTCACAAGCATCAATCCCTACAATGNGCTTATGTTGTTTGACCTGGAAGAGGTNGGTGTAAAGTTAAGTAGCGACTTTGTGCCTTCGCTTGCGCAGATTAGTAAGGTATCACTAAATAAAGAAGTTGTGGTAGGGATGTCAACGTTACCTTCGAAAACTTCAAAATATATTTGACGTTTCTGTTTCTGGAGCCCTACAATGTCTGACCACCTTCACTGACTTAGCTTCTGGTACTTTCCTTTTCCTAACACTTTACTCTTGTTCTAATCATTCTTTGCGTTTCTTTTTCCCGCCTTTTCTTCCAGGACGAGTTGTACGCAAGGTCAACTTCTTGGACTTTTCTCTCTTGCACTTTGGTAACCTTCTGCTTTTTGACCTTCATTTACTTTGGCGTAGCATTACAACTACCACCTATTCTTTCCTAACTGCTTTCTTCATCTCATTCAGCGGCCAGCCAGCTGCACTACCACAGGTACGTACAGGAGTTAACCGCCGAAACTAAGGAAAGTTTGCCTCGATGTAGTTTTCGTCCAGTTCGTAACAGCCTCGTATTACGGGCTTAGTGATGTTTCTTACACAAGGCCTAAGCAGTGGGTTCGACTCCGCACTTCGCTGTAGTTGATCAAAGCCAGCCAATATGTAGATATATCAATGCAGATCTATTGTTGCGCTCCGTAGCTGAACCATAAGCAAGAAAAAGGTTAACAAATTGAAAAACTTGTAAAATAGGTTGTCACATTAACACCACTGGTAAAAATCATTTGCAGTTATTTCAAACCTTCATTAATTTTAGTAACCACACTTTCCTCAACTTTGTGACTAACAACGTTTGGATGAAAAATAACAAAAAAAAATTTGATAATTTAGGAGGTGAATTGATGTTTCAACTAATCTGTTAAGCACGTAAAATTCTAAGGTCTTATTTGTTTTGCTATTATGTATTCCACCAATTGCAGACCACAGTAAAATGATTGAATAACAACGATTGGAAATAACTGCTTATTCTTTAGGGTAATGAATATCGATTAATAAGCAAGAATTGGAAACACTGCAAAATTGTTTCGTTGGCTTAATAAATCATTCATGCCTTTATTTTAAACGGAACAATTCTTCAGTTTCTACTAATTCGCTGAAAATTAACTTTCGTCCACGGCGACGGTCAAGTTTCTAGAAGAATATTTTGGAACAAGCTTAAATTTTGTTTATGATTCTTGTGGTTTTCAGGTATGGCAAGAGATGTATCAGCTTACAGACTTGCATATGCGACTATCCAAATCAGTTCGTTGTAATCATTTACCTTTTTACTCCACCATGAACTGACCCTTTAAGATCCTGTCTCGTATACATTGATCTGCAACTTATACAACACTCTGCGGTAAATTTTCATTGCGACAGATCTGTGAACGTTTAACACAACCTTGGGACTACTTAACCTTTATCTAGTAATCGTTTCAGAAGGGTGAGTTTTCGTAAAAGACTTCCATAGATATTTTTCTAGGGATCTTGTTTATTAGAGAGAATCATGTAATGCTCATTGTTGAAGTTTTCTTTTTCTGCTTGTCCCATTCTCTTGCTTTTATCTTCTTCTGAAAGCTGCTTTCACTGTATTTGANTACTCGTTTCCAACTTCTATCTATTTCTATCTGTAACTTTTACTTTTACACCCTTCCTTTCTGTTCTTTTCGCAAGAATTGCGCTCTTTAAAATTAAAAAGTCAATATTAGTCGGAAACACGAAGACAAAATAAAATGTCTTTTTACCCTTCTCCTTCCATTTTTCCACAATTTTTTTGTCGCTTTCGAAATTTGATTGATATTTCATTGCACTGATTTCTGAAAGGTTCTACTTCTACACCACTTAATTAAAACAGCAGCACAGTAAAACGAGCCAAAACGTCATAACCCACAATTTTTTTATTATTGTGCATGATGCTGCTTTTAAGTAAATTTTGGTAGTTTCAGTGCCACGAAAAGTTGTACACATAAAATTTTGCCGCACGTTGGTTGATGGCCATCTTTCATTTTCGTTCATAAACACCGTGATTCCTGAAAAAATTCAAAAAAAACAACCCAAATGTGTATACGGATGAGTCGAATTCATGTAAGTTGCACAGGTAGCAACACGCAACAGCATCAATATGAACGTGCGAAGCTCAACATTGCAACGTGAGGAAAGGTGTGAGTATACAGGGACTGAGGAACAAATGCCACTACTCTCTTTACCGGCTTTTCTATGCCGCTTTTTCTTCTTTACCTCGCTATATTTAGCACTGTGAACAATCTAGCTAGTCTGTCTTTTCTATCAGTTTCACTTTCTTTTCTTAACTACTCTTCTCTTGCAGATTTTCTTCCTTACGCTCTCTCAACTTAAAGTTCTTTTTTCCTTAACCTTCCCGCGTTTATTATTTTCTCGTGAAACTCTTTTCTTTATCTGAGACGATCTTTCTCTATTTCTGCTTTGTGGCATTCAGGACTGCGAGAACGTATAATCATGCCCAGAAGTTTAATGTATGCAGGGGCTTCAACAAGAAATGCCCATAAAGTATAAACTCATGTAATGTTAGAGGTTTCAACATTGCAAGTATGTAGAATCTCCGAGGTGCACCCAGATCGGGTAATTAATCGTAGAACGATCGCGTTCACGTTTTAAGAACGGAGATGACCTGGAGTTTCCGGAAAACTCGAATAATTGTCTGTAAACTAGATATACAAAGTAATTTACTTTAACGGTTTTATCAGATCGGTCTAACTTCAAAAACTAAAACTAACTTTTTTGGCCATGCGGATACGAAGACAGTTAAAACGGAATCAAAATTAAGTGGTGTCCGGATATTTCGACTTCCGTAAATAAAACCTTTAAATGTTAAACAAAGTAAATGTTAAAAAATCGGCAAACATCAAAACTTATCGGTCTACAGCAAAAGCCAAGGTGCTGAACTGTTTTAGTGTTTGGCAATAATTATTTCTTAGTAACTTCGCAACTCTCATCTCATTGCTCTCTTTTTTCTGTCTAAATGCTTCCTCGTATTTTGTAAGATTTGAAACTCTTGCACACGAACTTTTCTTACTTTGCACACTTTGAACAAACCTATCTTCTCTCTTTTCAGCTTCATTTCAGATCTCTTCTACCGTTTTTTTTTCAGTTCGTTAACTTGAAATATTAAACCGCATGAATGAAACAGCAGTTGCAATCGCCCAGTGAAGTCGCAAAAAATAAAAATTCTCGTTTAAATCAAACCAATGAAACATTCCGAGAAAAATTGAACTTTTCCGTCGTAGAGAGCCCTTATCTTTAACATCACGCGTTTGCTGACGCCATCTGGTGCTGGACACTTTAGCCTTATTTCGGCCCATACACATTTATACCAACTCTTCAGAAGTTCGAATTCGAAAACCTACCTTTGAACATTAATAGTTTTAAAACAAGCATATTGGAACCTTAAATCCAGCTGTTACACGTCCCTTTGCTTTCTAGCTGATCTATTCATCCTTTTGCTCATCACCAATCACCATGTTCCTCCTTATTCTCTTCTCTTGACCTAGTCCTTACTACATCGCTTTTTTTCCATCAGCTTTTCCCCTTAATTCATTATTTTCATCTTTCCGTCACCCTTGCTGGTCTTTTTTCTTGTTGTACCTAATGTCTTCCTTCTTTAAATCTCTTACTCTATCCCTTTAAACTCAGCTCCCCTTTCTTCACACTCATTTTCCTTTTCTTTCGTCGTTTTCCTTTTCTTTCAAACTCCTACGCTTTCTTCTGTCTGGTCTGTTCTTCACCGCTGAAACCTTCCATTGTTATAAATGACTTTCTTAGAAGCCTAATTTCTCAGCTTTTCAAACTTCAACATGTACTTCAAACGCACTATGTTGAACAAAATCAGTGTTTATGCAAAGTGTCATAAGAGAATTCGTCCAACAGTGACTACCCTGGTTTGACATTTCAACAAAACTTTTAATGTCAAGACAAAACAAAACGCTTTTAAACCATTTCAGAAATGGCTTACAGCGCATTTGACATTTTACGTGTAATTAAAACCCTGTCGATGCAAAATCTAAATTGATCTCTTGCTGGCCGCTGTTTCTCCTGCACGTTTTCTTTCCTCTTCTTACTATTCAGGTGAAAGGTCAACACGACTTTTGAAGCTCCTCCAACAGCTCAACATTTGATCTTAAACGTAAATTTGAAAAAGTTTAACATCAAAGGGTTGCTGTTGAACTTCAATAGGTGTGCATTCGCCGTCGCGCATGGCGTACCCACTCCAAACGTTGAAAGGTGTCGATACGTTACAACCACAACTGAAAGTATGATCGTTACGCGAAAATGTACGTTTTGTAACAGTGGACTTCCTGCACCCAAAGCAACTCTAGGTGCATGTTGTCTTTGCAGTCAATTTCAGTCTTTAAACCGTGTTTTTCTTGATAGTGTTGTGTTGACACCCACTTTGAAAAAAGCTGCATGCTGCTCGACACACATACGTTCAACGTTGTTCTTGTTTTCTATTTCTTTCTGACACGCCAATCTATCCCAATATATTTAGCATGCTATAGCTTCCTCGTATAGGAATTGCATATGTTTGCTAGCATTGTGCAGATGAAATTTTGTAATTAATAGTTTATAAAGATACGCAGTGAGACATTAAAGTCATGCTAAGCATAAATCTACAAGTATCACTTTCCATTTACATACATCAAAATCCCCTGTTGTTACATAACTTTATATAACTATGGGATATTACGCAAGTAACACTCAGCGATTCTATACTTATTGGTAAACGTAGCCATAAGTCATAAAAACTGCAAACTGTCAATCGCCGTTTCAAACCACCAGCATGTTGTTGATGGTTATAGTTGACAAAAAGGAAAACACAATATTAAGAAATCGCATTTGTACAAGTCATTTAACATTTACTCTGTAAATTACGCCAGCCATATTGCATGTGACGAACAAGCTTTTGATTTGTCGATGTTCTGTGTGAGGGAAGAACCGCTGCTGGCCAACGATGAGCAAAGGGCAACGGGCGTGCCTTAAGAAACTTTTACAACATTCAAAGGCGGCTTAAAACTGACAAGATCTGAAGTTCTTTCGCCACAATCGGATGCTTGCCGGTCGAAGCCACTTTTGCGAGGTTATCACAGACAATGCTGCAATGAGTTCATCGTTCAAACTTTTTTTCTGCAAGAATCTCCGATCTGACAGCCGTGGTTACAAAAATAATTTCACTGTTTGAACAAGCGAAGACTGTAACGCTCCAAGTCATTTTGTTCAAAAAGCATGTGAGATTGTTTTTTGCAAGCAACGCCGAAACGACAATCGACATGGATAAAAATCTGCTTTGAAGAAGCGGTATTAATTCACGGCAGTAAACGTGAAAACGACTTTAACTTCCGATAACCAACGGCATTAAGAACTACGAACTAAGCACTGGAACTTGTGACTGAAGATACAATCTCTGAGACCGGAAGTTACAAGCACTTTCTGGTGAGGCCGGACAAGCATCTGGTAATGAGGTCTGAAGCGACCGGCACTGCATAAAAACTGTTTGACGCAAGAGTTACAGCGGAGTGGAGAAAACTGTTCACGGATTCTTATGTTCGTCCAAGTGTACATTTGCTTGCTTTGGTTATGGTGTCTGTTACGTTGAAATACGTGGTGTTTCGCTGGGTGGCTTGTTACAACGTTGATTCTATGCTCTGCGGTAGTAACGAGTACTATTACAGTTCATTTTCGGCTGACATGTGACTGAATGAGCATGCGGTTTTACTTTATGAGGCGTAGCGAGAGCTTCATAGAGAGATTCTATGCTCTGCTTTACAGTTACGATCAACTTTAGTTTGATGAACATCGAATGAAGGTGATTGTCAGTTCGCAGCGCATACAACTAGTTCTAGAAATTGAAAGCAAGACTTGCCACAACGACTTTCATTCTGTGCTGATGCGCAAGGAGGGCTACTTCGACAAATATCGATACCTGCAATATAATCGTTTCTAAAAACACCCAGGCACATTACTAGAATAATAATTATTTTTGAGAGCCTGAGCAAGTGATTAAAAGCGAAGCATAAACTGTTTTTAAGTGCAATACAGTTTCAAAGTAATTTTCAAGCGAAATTTTTCTCTAGTGAAAAAGTTCTAACTTCCTTACCACGTGGGCCGTCTATATTTAAGACTTCGCACAAACAGGAGTTCGTTCTCTGGAAAATGCCTAAATCATGCGTCTGGTTTAACGTGTGAATGATGAAATTGCACTGATTGAAAACTTTGCAGCAAAAAAACTTCTGGCGAAAAAAACATCGACATAAAAACGTTAGTTTTTCGACGGTGTTAAAAAACAGGCGACTTTCGTGTTTGTTGTAAGAAAAATGAGAGCCGCGCCCCAAATCGTGGGGAGGATGAGCAAATCACACTTAATAGAATGAAACCAATCAATGTCACGCAGGTCGTCAACACTTTACTACAGTCGAAAATATGTAATTGTAAGTGTAGTGTAGCTAATCACGGATTTCATCTCAGCAAAAATTATTGATTATGCCTCGTGTTGGCTTGGAAACACCAAATATATTCGTGTCAGTTTTTCCTGCATGACAGAACTGCTTTTTCGAAATTTTTAGAGAAAGTATGGAAACATATGGATTACAGGTGTTTAAAAAGTCGAAGTATCGAAATCCATCATCCAAAATATGTCACACTGATCGAGTTTCAGTTCCATCTCTGAGAGGTTATGCAACTCAAACGCAAAGTTAGTCTATAAAACTGCAAACATGATGCTGGAGCCAAGCTTCTTGTAAAATAGGTAAGTAATGCCCAAACTTTCGCAGAGGCTCCCAGTGATGACCTCAACGAACATACTGCTAATCTGTTTTTGGTTTCAACAGTTGAAGCGCAGGAACAACTTGCTGGGCTCAATTTTTCTATGGTGCCCATAAAACTCTGCACCCGGAATATCTTGTTTCTTGTTGGCAGCAACGGCGGGTGAAAGCGCTTTGATGAAAAAGGTCAAGTTTTATTGCAACAGCAATTCTAGGTTGCGGCATTTGAGCTATACCCAACAAAAGTGCTGCTCGTGAAACGAGCACAGTGCTGACACGGGCTGAGAAAACTTAATGAACGAAACGAACTTCTCAAAAGTCGCTTTGCAAAATCAGAATTCAAGAAGTTTATTGTGGATGTTATTGTTGAACAAAAAGAACAAGCGTTCATGTGTTAACCGGTGTGCAGATCCTATCTTACGTCATCCTTGACTTTACGAACACGCTAACAGGGTAGTTCCGCCGTCGGCCGACTACAAACCTTGGGTTTCCTCGCAAGGAGGCGTGGTGGAGAACGTTGAACCCGTTGTTGTTGGTGATCGTCACGTCAGCGTGAGCGTCCAGGAGGAAGGTGAGCATGTCGTCGCGCTTCTTTAAAATGGCATCGTGGAGAGGTGTGTCACCCTCGGCGTCCTACGTGAACATGAGATCGGCTAAGTCTCCACCAAAATGTAAAAGTCAACCCAACACGAATCGCTTATTACGTTGTAGTGAGATCGGAGCGTCGTTTTTATAATAAATGACATCAACCTGATTTTCCGCTCTACGAAGACCTTTCACAATTCGCTATTTACAGTCGGCGCACCAACCGTCGTCCTCAAGGTCGATACTTTCTCCCCTTTTTTGATGCAGGTTTGACAATTTTACTATTTATAGAATAGCGTGAAAAAGCTTAATTCAAGTTCATCACAGGTTTTTACAGAAGTTGCTTGTTACAGACAACACAGTTTATTTTCAAATCTACTTTTCCGTCACAAAACCAGCGCACGTGGATATTTTTGCTGGCAACTCGTTGCTGTATTAGTATTTTCAAATGCTTTATCTTCCCAAGAAATTTACACTAGCAGCAGCTTTTGATTACAGAACAAAAATTAGGAGGATAAGGAACGTACAACGACCACAGAATTATTTAAATCTGAAGCAAAAACAAGTGGGTCACGTCGTCATCCCGCAAGTGTGCCGCTGAGGTCCGCAAACGTTTTCAAAGAACTATCAACGGCAACAGAACATTAGAGCCTGTTAACTGGTTCAAGGCTTTGGACCGTTCGACACACCTCACATGAAGCAAACACTGCACTCCCAGGAGGTATCGCAAAGTAGCATGAAGTCAAACAAACCAGAAGCGTATCACTTATTTCTGAAATTAAGGTGGAGAGTTTTTAAAAGTTCTATAGCACTGCTTTGCATTTGTACGGACACCTGAGAGCGCTGTCATCAACCAACCTGCAAGCTTGTATGGCAGCCAAGTTCCAACAACGTTTGAACCACCCACACGTGACCACGTATTACCGCGATGTGGAGTGCCGTTTGTCGGCGTTTGTTTCTGGCGTTCGCATCACAACCTGAAAAAGGTTTTACGAACAAAAACGTAAATTCAACTCTTTGATCCGTAACCGTTTCAACATTCTTGAGGAGCATTTGAACTCAGTGCATAAAAACAGTTGAGTTTTGTTACAACGGAAGCACTAGAAATAGACAAAAAACACTACCTAATAACTAACCACCACACTGAAAACACGATGAGCGATACCTCCGCGTACAAGCAGCTCCACCACACCAGCTTCGTCCACAAGAGCTGAATGATGGATTGCTCGATTTCCATCTTTGTCCTGCGAAAACAAGCATGGGGTCCACGCAATTCTTTTGTGATGCAACCTAAATGATATTCGAAAAAATGACTAAACAACGAACAGTTCTACGCTTCAAAACGATGGAGTTAGCAGGTGCTTTCAACGTGCATGGAGAAGTATAAAACGCTTTTAACGAAACACATCCTAAAAGTTTGATATAAACGCTGCTTTTCGGATAAAAGGCACTCAACAAGTAATTAAAATGCTGTAAGATGGCGATTTCATAGCTTTACAGACTTCTGTTGAAACACTATTCACTGCAGATAATATTGCGTAGAATTGCCGCTGCTCTCGCAGCAAAAATGCCTTTTCGTACAGATTTTCCAATAGCGTCAGCGAACATATACAGCTTCGGGTTCGCTAACGCATGCAACTAAGTACTGTAGGCTTGCAACTAACGCATGCAACTAAGTAGGCTATTTTGCATCTCTTCACGTACAAGGAAAATACCTCTTTGGAACAAGATTTCATTTTTAAACTTGCCCCGTACTCATTGGGCTGTTTTATTGATATACAAAATTAACTTCCGGCAAAAAAATACTTGCTGCTCCCGAAATCACAAAGGTGCCCCTAGAGCATCAACAAAAGATAAACTTGTCCCAGGTTTACGCCTATAAGCTTCTCGCGCAACCTCAAGGGAAACAATCACACCTAACATTTCAAACATCGTACAAGCGTCGAGTTGGTGTCTTATTATTTCAACGAACATGCCGGGATTGGCAAAAGTGCGTTGCGCGCGATTTCCAAATGCTACAAACCAGCAGAACGAAACGTATCGATTCCGAGCTCTCCACAACCCGTGCTGCTGCTGCTGCAACGTTCGATGATATTTGTACGAAATTGACAGTGGTTGCGATGAAACGAAACAAACAGCATCTTGCAGCAGTCTTAAGTATGGAAGATTCCTCGGGTTCCATTACTAAAATTTGTTTCATTGCAATCCGAAAAGCCGCGTTTAAAAGCTGTTTTCACGACTTCAACGTCTGCGTCGCAGTCTTAAAAAACACTTGGTATCTGTTTGACCGGAGGATCGCCGCGGGTCTTTGAACTACTCAAGTTTGGCTTCCAATAAATAATAATTTGCAATCAACCACATCCCGAAATCTAGCAGTTGCTTGAGTTCAAATTCACAGAAACACTACATTCAAGATACTGCGCTGCTTTCGTTTCAAACAAAATATAGCCTTCTGCCAAAAAGTGCAATTTATCTTCACTGTAGCAAGCCCTACGCGGTTTTTGCAGTTTCTGCGAAGTCATGACAATTTTGGGAAAATGTTCAATCGAAAATGCTAAACGAACTTCGGCTATAGCTTTCGCGGCTGGTGAACAACGAGGAATGTCCAGAAGTCCTTTCGCGCTTGGTCAAAAAACAGGGCCGCTGAGCTGGAACTTCAGTCTTGTGACGATATTTTAAGTCGTAGAAGCGGGTGTGTCAAAAATAATAAAGCTGTAAGTAATGCTGTGCCCAGATGCACATGTACGTATGCATTACAGCGATAACATTCTGTGTTAAAACGCACTTTGCGACCCAACTATTTGGGGAAAATCTCACCAACCAAACTTCGTTTCATACTTGACCAGACTATGTCGGACAAGCTGGTGGTCAACACGCAGTCGTACCTCAATCTCCAAGTCGGCATCACGACGTATCAAACAATCCACCACATCCTTGTGCCCGTTAAGACATGCTGCCTGTAGAGCGGTATGGCCGGCAAACTGCCCATTAACCTAAGATGAAAAGCTTGCATTACCAAAAAATACAGAAACAAAAGTTCCGCAAAAATGAAAAGTTTCGTTTTCGCTGAGAAAAGTCGTTCGCTAACAAGCAAACTTCCGACAGAACAAAAAACATACGTTAGCGTCCGAGCGCTGGAGTATTTCCTCACACTTTTGTACATCACCGGAGCCGGCAGCTTTCACCAGCTCTTCGTTGATGTCACCGGAAACCTGAGTCTCGAAGAGCTTTTTCAAAAGCTGAGAGAGATGTTCTGCACGCAAAACAACGCAACAAATGTGGGAAGTAAAACAATGCAACACACTTCAAAAAATAACAGGGCACCAGCTCCAGAAAGAAGATAAGAAACCAACTCACCTCCTGATCTTGCCTGACCTTGATCTACTTTACTCAAAAGCAAAGGATTAAAGATCCACGATGTACCTGCAAAGCAAACCAATAACTGACTTCCTAGCTAAAATAAATTCACAAAGAGGATTTCTTGACAAACATCTCACCGACGCACTCAACTACCAGTTTTACTTCTGGCAAAACTTATGCCATCTTCGCTATAAGAACGATATTGAGTCTGGCATCTGTTCTATTTTAAACATTTCTGTTAGAAGCAATTCATTCATTACACCAGCGACAAACGTTGCATAATGGTTGCCGCACGAAACCTTGATTAGGCACAGCCGCTGTGCTCTTTAAACAATTCCACTAAGATAAAAACAGCATTGCAGCCTTCCCCTGAAGCTCAACTTGTTATAAAATAATTATCGTTAAATGTTGAAAAGGTGCGCTCGTCACATCGTAAGGTCATTCACGGGTAGAATTCTTGCTATTCACTTTCTTATAAACCACGGATGCAGCGGGATTGATTTTTGCAACAACCATGAAATTCCGAAAAACATATACTGTATTCAAAAACTTGGTCACTAAACCTGAAAGACAATTTGGTAAGACGTTAGGCAGTCCATCAGTTTGCCTCCCACTTTCACATATTTTGAAATTACTTTCAGTGGCATCGTCACAGCAGCGTGAAGCAATAATTATTTATTTTACCATTTGTCAGTTAGTGCAACTTAGGTGCATTCTTTTGCCGCGAGCATGAGGACTTCCGTAAGCTTTCAAACGGAAACAACTTTGAACCGAAACAGTGCTTCAAATTACCAGTGCTTTTAGAACCCCGTAAAGACCGGCGCAGCAAAGTGAAGCGTTGCAGCTAGTCACTACAGTCTGTACATCATAAGAACAAAACATACCCATCCTTGTCAAGTGGAGTGCTGAACCGCGTGGTCAGTTATTTTTTAAAGGTTTGGCCTTGGTGACAGTTAAGAGATTTCAAGAGACCGCAACTGTTTCATCTGAATAGCGAGGTGGTCATAAACAAAGGTTTTAGTGTATTTTGGTGGTGGTTATGCAGCGAGGTGCTACTCTGTATTTTGTGAGAAAAATTTAAGAGACCGTCACGATTTCTCAAAGCACCCCGAAAAACACTGCGCGTGGGTGAGAAGCTGTTTGAACAAAGATTGCATGACATGGAACCTACCCTATGTTAACAGACCATCCTGGGCTATATTCATCCACAGACCACAGCGATTGTAGGCGGCCCAAGATTGAGGCTAGCTTAAGCTGTAACTCATAGCTGACCGAGGAACCTAACGTTGTCACCAAGTCCTCGACTAATGACTGTTTTATAAATATGATGAACATCCCACTTCAACGTATCAGTTAAGACTTAACACCACAAATAAGACGGTGTTTCCCAAATTTTGGGGCTTAAGGTACCCCACAGGAGAGATAATCAATTTTTGGCACCCCGTAGCAAAACCATAGTAGTATTCTGAGGTCTGATGACATTTTGAAAATTTAGTTAAAAGTATTAATTTGCGGCATCCATGACGATTGTAAATGTCGCCCCGGAGTGACGCAACACCCCGTTGAGAACCACTGAGCTAGACGGTCGGGTTAAGGTGTCGAACTTGAAACTTAATTTCACTGTTCTAACCTACAGTCTGCAATGTGTATGGCTGTTTCATCGCAGAATGATGCTTGTTAAGTACGTGAAACTAATCGTTTTCATTTGAATTTGGAGCTTAAATCTCCGCCTCTTCAACTTCATGGAAGACGCCTCGGGAATGTTGTAAAGTTAACCTGCGTTGTGTGAAACTCTGTGACGACAGCAAAGCCGAACATCGCATTTGGGAAAATAACACAAACAAAGAACTACGTTTGGCTTAACTTTACTATGCTCCGTTTAAACCAGACTTAGCGATTCACTGACGAATAAATGGAACACCGCCTAAAAAACAACTGAGATTGTTCGCAAATGCCAATCAAAGTAAAGATACAAACCTGACACTTCAACTTTGATGTCACTGTCCGTGTAAACTTGTTGCACTCTTCCGATCTTTCCAAGAGTCTGTCCGAAACACAAAGACACGTAAACTCTTTTTCTTAAGAACATGCGTGTTACGGACAGGTCGAGCTACATTCCAGAATTGCACGCACCGGCAGACTGCGGGAACAACTATTGTTGTCATTGTTTTGTAAACGCGCTGACCCGGTCACTTCGCGTCTTTCAAACTACACGGACACATTTGAAAGAACCAAAGCAATTAAACATCATTGCATTCATTTTTGTTAGAACAAAGTAAAAGGAGCGTTTGAGGGGCAAAGAATAATATGTCGTTTCGAGAGCTAACTCGGAGTAAAACCCTACGAAACACGTTTTTGTGGTTACCTTCGATTAATTATCATAAAATCTTAACATTTTCGTCATGCGCTTAACAGTCCAAAGACCGTTAATTTCGAGCAATTGTTAAATTCTTCTTTTTCTACTGTACGTTAAACGGACTTTCATTACTTCAGAAATACCCCCTTTGTAAACTGTCATAAGGAAATGTTATTTTCAAAAACACATTCCATCGCAACAAAGTTGGCTACAACGAAACAGTGCGCAACAAACATATGTTTGTAACCCATTTTGCAACGAATATAGGCAGTACCGCTGGTCAGACAACATACCGGGAGCATCGCGTCTGACCACTCTCCATGACCACGCTGGAGCGTTTTCACATGATCGATATGCGATGATACCTGAACCAGATCTCCAACCTGGAACAAAAGCCGGGAAAGGTGCGTTTGAAGTCAGGACACATCTGGGAGTTACTCGACAAACCACACAAAACTGAACTTGAACACATAAATCATCAGACGAAACAGGATGAACATTGCGACGTTGGAAAGAACCACGCAGAAAATTTCGACAAGTGTCGCTTTGACGTACACTCATTACAGCGGATATTTCGACAACGTCGCAAACGATGGTGTTCCGCCGCACGTTGTTTCTCGATCGTAAAAAGCTGACGGACTTCCGATGTTCGGGATCTCACAAGATAATGACCGATCGGAGCACTTCCACACCTCCTCACAATAAACCTCAAAGCGAACTCAAACCGCGCTTCAAATCACAAACCTCGAACTTAGGTTGCTCGTTCGGTGTGTTTGAGCTTCGGGAGGGAGCGGTATCTGACCCAGGCACCTTTGTCAAAACCGCTGGGTTAAAAGTCCAACTGTAAAGAAAATATCGTTGCTGTACACACGGAGATTTGCAAATGGCGAAATATGTTGCACACCGTGCTTTGGTTACCCTGACATATACACAGCATGCGATGTTGTATGTTGTAAAGCCAGACAGTGCTGTTTTGTCTGACATATAAAATCGAGTTGCATGAGAAGACAAAATCATCTATGAAACTTTTACAAAATCTTACTAATTTACATGAAACTTGCGGTTGAAACAAAACTCGTTTGCATAGGTTTTGAAAATCAATCTGTACTAAAATTACTCTTTTGTCTGAAAAGTCAAGCGGTGCTAGATGGGGCGTGTTTTGCACTCATTTCATGCTTTCTGCGTTCTATCCAATTAATGCTACGTCGGTTTATAAGTTTCCCCATAAGCAACATCAACCTTTCTTTTAATGACTCTTCAAAATCAAGCAACAAAGAAAATCATCAATTTGAAATGTTTCGATAGTAAACAAGGGTGTTGCAACCACTGGGGTAAGTCAAAGCTTGCAATATCCCACTGTCTTTGGTTTAACTCAAATTCAAATGCAGGGCGGTTGTAACTCCAAAAGAAGTCTTAACAAACAAAAGTTTTGTCAGTTTCTTCTGAAGGTTAATCGAAGCGCAGCTGCAAATTGCCGATTTTCCTTGAGAAAACTAGCGCAGTGCAAGAACAGGTTATCAGCTAAATTTCGTTATCGACTTGACTTAAATTAGTGCAAATAACAATATTTCTTAAATACACAACTTTCTCGTAAATAAAACTATGAACAGAGTTGTTGATAAAATGGATCGTACATTTCATCTGTATTCGAAGCTCGCAGAATAACTTCGAAAGCGGTAACATTTTGAGTGTTGGCTCACACTCTGCGAGTTCTAGTACGTTTTTTCTTAGCGCGGTTTCCACTAACTTCTAAGCAAAACCGCAGTTACACCTCGACTTAGAAATCAAGTATGCTGCACACAAAGGATTAATCCTCGACGCTAAACCGTTTACTGAGCATACCACATGCACATACCGATTCCCACTAGCATACGAAACAACGATGTCGTGATCTTCGTCAATGCCACACACAGTTCCAGTGGTTCCAAGCGTCTGCAAACGATTACGTTATACATGTTGAGCAACGACCACTTCGTTTGATACCGAGGCGATTGACACAAAACAAGTTTGAAACAATCTTTCGTTGCCGTTTAAAATCGGTAACATTTTACTCAGCAGATCCGCGACACTGATCTGTACCAAGCGCTGGGCAACGAGAGAGCGTCTAGTTTTGTCAACACCACTGCAAGGAAAACAGCGCTAAGCGAAACCCGCCAAATGTCTGACGAAGGCCAACGGCAAACGACGAAAATTCGTAAATGCAACTATACAAGACCAGAGTGGTAACTGTGCACGAAGGTCACACGTAAATTATTCTACATTCTCGTTCTTAGTCTCAATAAAAATAAATTTCAACTTGTACACACAGACAGGGACCGAGTTCATGGATGGGACATGTCCCCCCCAACTTTTGGACAGGGGGGACATGATTCCTTCTGCCCCCCCCCAAACATTTTGTCATAAAAATAATGTAGTTGTGCAAATTTCATGGTTATATTGCTGTTGGAAATGTTTCCCCAGCATAAAGTCAGGGAATAAATAAGTATAACGAACATTATCACTGGACTATCTGTAGACACAGTATACAGATTTCTATATAAACTGAATAGTCATGATTGTTGATAATTGTGTTTGTTAATTTAAATTACCGAATCGGTGTGCACAAAAACTTCGCCCAATCACGAAGGTCTGTAACCTGTAATCAGAATACGGTTGCCACCAGGCGCGTAGCCAGGAGGGAGAACGGGGACAATTTCCCCCAATTCCTTAGTTCTCAGATTAATAAAATATTGAAAATATAAGCCAATGAAATACTTCAGTGCGAATCAACGAAATTGCCTCAAGGAACTTATTCTGCTTCAGCTTTTAGTCGAATACAAACTTGTATCTGACCTTTTGTAATCAATGACCCGCAAGTACAGGTAATTGATGTAACGCTTTTCGCAGCTGTTTCTGGCGCACCAGCTTGCTGTATCCCACTTATTTGTTATGTAAGATTCATTTCAAGACCATCGCAAATTTCTCCTTGATAGCCATGGTTGTTACAAATGTAACCTATCATTGTTTCCAGTGTCAACGTAGCTTTAAATCAATACCGTAGATTTTTGTTTTTACGCAGTTCTAAAACCACATGCGTGAATACGGCGGTGGCATACATTGCATATGTCTTGAAGCTGAAGCTTTGGCTAAGAAGTGATTCAGTTTGACAGTCTTCTTCATTGCGTCATAGTCACTGTTAAGCTACAATAGCATTCATTCTAGATAGTTATTCGTGATGTCATGTATTGTGACAGTTCAATCACAATTATATGGAGCCTTAACCTTTTCTTCAATGGTTTCCCTTTGCGTTGCCGGCGTGTAAAACATCAGTCTTGTCAAGATATTAGACTCTAACCTACTGTTCATCAGCTCAGCTCAGTGTTTCAACATTCAACTGATGTTAATTGCACCCACCCTATCCTACAGTAAATAATTTGAAATCATTTAATTGCAACGAGAAGAGTCAGCAGCAAAATCTAACGTAAATAGCGAGACGCTTTTTATTTTGTAAGTGCTGAGGGAATTGACACTGCCATTATCTTACAGATACTCGGATAATTTGCATAGGGGTGGATATTAAAATTTAGGGGGAAAGCTTTTGGAAAAGGGCCCCAAAACATAGCCATCGCGAAAAGTAGATGTGGGATTACGTGGATAAGAGAGTTAAATTTGTTCACATTTCAATATATGAACTGAATTCGAGAGCATAAGCTACATACGAATGGAAAAAAGTGTAAAGTTTTGCAGCTGGACACTTGAAAGCTGCCTCCTTTGGCACATTTTCCTGTAATTTTAGCTTTATTTTGAAAAACACATGATTTGCTTCAGAGCTTCTTTGAATGTGGCTCTAGAGTGGTACATAACGTTTTTCAACTAAACAATGGTGCAAAGTTCTCAGGAGCGGGGCACGGTATCTCCGGAACAAAGGGCCAGAGGCGACTGCCTCGTTATCCTCATATCCATTCCTGAGCTTGGAATCTGTCTTGTTGGCAAAGCGCATGTGATTAAAATGAAACTAATTTTGAATTTTTTCTCATTATTAGTGGTTCAAATTCCACAGACAAGTTATTGTATTTTCAAGAAGTCCGTGATTTGTTTAAAGTTAATTACGTGC